>JACCDP010435314.1_pt1 | contig 56586 bp, 76 predicted proteins | sample 7445841 | NCBI WGS metagenome assembly JACCDP01 (sample SAMN15323441, study PRJNA562643) | freshwater metagenome | isolation source: river surface water | place: USA:Blue River Watershed | collected 2017-08-17 | reverse complement strand
CATCGGCGAGCGATGTAGGGATAAGCTTACATCCGCCCGCTACGCGGGCGGAGGTGGGGCTCAAACGCCTTACGCATGCTCGATGCGAGTGGTGTCGCCGAAGGGGATGGAGGAGGAGGGTAGCCCGATGTAAGGTTTAGCGTTGAAAGATATAGTAGAGAGTGATAGCTCTAGGTGATAGCCGGATACTGTACCTAAGTACAGCGACCTGAGTAAAGACCTGGCATCTGGCCTCCTACCCCTCCTATTATGCTTTCAACCCAAATCCCAGACAAGATAAGGGTTTTGGGGGAAAAGGCCATCGTGCTAAGTAGATACTGTGAGAAATACGGCATCCTGATGATACGAAATGCATCGCACATATCGCTTTGCGATAGGTATAAATACCCACCCTTGGCTAATCACATCGACCATATACAGTTCGATGAGCTAGTAAGGATGAGCGAGGATGAGATTGAGGAGTACGTGGTGAGTTGTAGCCTGGACTCAATAGCACAGGCTTGATGGCCCTAACGGGCCTGGCCGGGGACGGGGCCTTGCGGCCCCTCCGGCTACGCCGGCCCCGGATGTACGAATCTTGTGGTAGAGTGTAGGGAAACCTGGGGTGACCCGTGACTGCAACCAGGGCTGTGATCGACTACGCATTGCGGGAGAGAGGCTATGAGTGTGAAACAAGAGATAGGCTTTACATATTCAAAAAAGTCGAGGATCCGGACGATGTAACACGATCCATAGAAGAATGTTTTGGTGAAGGAAGAAGGGTATATGCCATCACCGCAGATCAGCTAATTAACCTGAGCTTCAAAGATTTGCTTGATAAACTTGACAGGGTAGATTGGTGATGACGATAGAAGATAAGCTGGTACTTTTAACGGAACTTTGCGAGCAGTATAATCTCCACTTCGTAGACCTTACAGTGTGGCACGGTCATGAGTGGGCTTATATCGGGAGTCACTACGACCCCTCAAGCTATATTGAAAAGTTGTCCAGCGATCAAATCGAGTCCATGGACTCTGGGCAAATCGAAGAGCTTGTGGTACAATGTACGTTAGTTGAGATGGCCTCGGGTCATGGACAGGATTGATGAGAGGGCTGTGCAGCTTATGTGCCAGAACCTGAATCTGGACTATTGGTATGATGCGTTGAGGATGCTATACGTATTTCGACGAAAAGTAAATCCTAACGACATTTCTCAATCCCTTGAACGGTGTTTTGGCGAGGAACTAGAATACACAATAAGTGCCTATGCTCTTAGGCATTTGGATACCATCTACTTTTATAAACGTCTTACTCAGGTATTCAGTAATGGAAAGTGATGAGCCCTTAAGCTGGTACGAGTTGCGAGAAATGTGCGACCGCTACGGTCTTGATGTAATGTGGCATGTTGGAGAGAGAAAGTACAGGGTGTTTGTGTGGGGCTGGGAATGGCCGGAGGTAGGACCACAGACCCTTGGTTGCTTGGGAATTGAGGACTTAACGCACTGGTCGGCTGATAAGCTAGAAGAATTTGTCGTATCTTGTCTATTTGAAGCGATGGGAAAAGGATGGGCGTGAATGAACTGATTAGGTACTTGCAGAACAAAGAGCTATCCCCTACAATGGATAATGAAAGGAAGTGGGTATATGTTTACTCTTATCTAAATGACTACAGAAGGCCGGTTGGAAAGATAAAGACATCTGAAATACAAAATCTTACCGATCCGGATGAATTTGTAGTGTCCTGTACGTTAAAAGCTATATATGAATGAGGCTCGTCTTTACGAACTCTGCGAGCAATACGGGTTGTCCTATGATTACGCGTGGGGCAAATACTTCTTGTCTTTTCCCTTTGACCTCGATTCATTGTTCACCGTGCCCGTGATGGTAATCGACCGAACTGTCCTACTGTCCTGGGATGGCCCCCACCTCGAAGAGGTGGTACTAGAGTATGTGATAGACGGAATCGACTGGGGCCATGGGAAAAAAGAATAGAAAGAGGTTTGCGAGGTTGTGTAAAGAAAATGGGTTACTGTTTGCCGAGGGCTACGACCACGACTGTGCGTGTTCGGTGATCGGACTTCGGAGCTACAAAGTTTTGGCATTGGTAAGGCGGTCGGATCTCAGGGATCCGGACTGGTCAGCTTTGGAGAATTTGGTAGCCGAATGTGTGTTGCTGGAGGTTTTTGAGTGATGAGCAGGGAAAAGGCGAAGGGATTAGCTAAGGAGTACGGGCTGATCGCTGTAGAGTATCCGGTCCAACAGAAGTGGATATTTATTAGGATGGAGGGAGAATTACCTATTGTAATTACTACGGCTACTCATCTAGAGGTGGATATGATGCCCGAACGTCTCATATCTGAACGTATTATGAAAGGACTGATCACTGAGGCGTGGGGAGACGATAATGTCTGAAGTCTTTTTAATGCTCTGCAGACAATATGGACTAAGCGTAACAAAAAGTTTTGACGGCCATTTTCTGATAGGCAGAGGACTTTCGTACTTCGGCTCAGTGCATGAGGATATTGTAGATAAGATGGATGAAGAAGAGGTCGAAAAATTTATTGTTCGTCTTGTCCTCTACAACTCTTTTTAGGCTTACTTAGCCAATCGGGTATCACAACAATGTGATCGTCAAGTTTGCGAAGCAAACTGCGGCCGGTCCGTATCGCGATGGGTTTCACCACCACCTCGGCAATCATCACTCCAAGGAAGGAGAATACAAGGGTGTGGATATCGAGGGTTGTTAGTTCCATTATACGAAGCCGAAGAGAGGGGGTACGATGCTATCCAGCTCGCGGCTGTCTACGCCGTTTGGCAAAGCGGGGTCCGGGTTCTTCCAGCCCACCGGTACCTTCATCATGTAGCGAGCGTTGTAGAGGGGTATCTCGTTTGCGTCGGTGGGCACGGGAATGCTGGGCACGTATATTTCCGACCCATCTCGATACTTTAGCGTTTGGCCAATACACGGGACGTAACCGGCCGGAGTATGCTTCGGGTACTCTACCTCAGCGCCTTGGCGGTCGATACGGCGTGTAGGGAAGAGTATAATGGTGCCGTCAGGCACCGTATCTAGGACCCGTTCTAGCCCCCGTACGAACTTGTTATCGGAGCTGAAGTCCGGAACCTTGACGGAATCAAGGGGGTCGGTGGTCTCATGAAGCATGATGCGGGTGCCGGCCTGTACGGATCCCTCCACGTCCACATAAAGGCTCAAGGAGACGGATTCGGTGAAGGATGTAGGTTCGATGCCCGGGTCTGGGGACAGGCCGTAGCCGAATTGTCTGCCTCGTAGTTGGTCGGGGTCAGTAAACACAACGGTAACGTTATAGGTGCCTACCCTGCTTTCAACGAGACGGCCGCCCGCCTGTACCACATCATCTCCACTTCCTTCGGAACCGGGGAAGGAAACCCGGGGGGGGGCTAAACCCTATATGCCTAGCCTATAAGGTTTAAAATAAAAAAAGATATATAAAAAAAGGGGCCTGTAGATAAGAGACGAGAACCCGCTCTGGCCGTTTCGGGGGAGATCATGAATTCAGTCATAGCAAGGGTTTTCGGGGGTGGGTTGGCCAGGAGGCGGGCTAGGTGGGGTTGACAGGTGGCTGAACCCCCGCGCGGGAAATATTTTGGTCACAAACCTTGTGAAAAACTGACACCTGTTTTGGGAGGAATTCTGCCTGTTTTGTGTCGTAGGGCGTTTATCTGTGGAACTTTGTGGGGAAAGTAGGTTTTCGCTTGGTTCCGGGGCTCTTCTACCACTTCCCACTATGAGACTTGTGCTAAAAGTAGGGGGTTTTTGTTGAGGAAGTAGCGTATTTTGTGGACCTTTGTGACCAAACCAACTTTTCCCCCTGTGACAAATCTTGAGATTCCCTAAGATCCCCTGGTATGACTGGAGTTTTGGCGGGTCTATCCGGTTGGCTTTAAACGACCGATTTAGGAGTCTCACAAACGTTCGCCAAAAAACACGATACTTGTTGAAAGCACAGATGACGGTCTCATACGCTATGATAGCGCCTGGGCCACTTTTATCCCCAAAACCGCTATGACCAGCAAAAAGGAAGTCCAGCTTGTGCTGTCTCTCTCTAATCCCAGCTACACTGAGCTAAGGAAGTACTCCAAGGAGACACTGATCTGGTCTCTCATTGAAGTGAAGAAGTCTTACACCTCAGAGGCTGTACGTTTAAAGGAGCTAGACCTAGAGATGCTAAAAATGAACCAGGATTTAGAGACCAAAAAAGTAAATGCGGAGTTAGCCAAAAGTCTCCTAGAGTACCCCCATTTCTTAGAAAATAACTATGGCCCCCACGCTATAGCCGGTATCAGTGGTGCTATCTCTACCCTAATGGGTACAGGAGAACTGGTAGTGCCTTCAGTAGTAAAAGATGTCTCCACCATCGAAGCACGCATCGAGGCAGCTAGGGAGAAAGGCTTCCGCTGGAACTCTTCTGACAAACGCCCAGAGTTATTTGATACGGTTGTCCGCAAAATTGAACAGTGGGAAAAGGCCCTAGAAGCAGGCAGGGCAGCCAATCCCGCCAATTTTGTAAACGTATCTTATGAGGATGTCATCAAAAACAACGGAGAATGTGAAGCCTTTGTTGTAGGACTTTGTGAGGTGATGGAGGAGAAGTCTGGTCTCGGTGCTCCATCTAAATACCTTAAGACCAGGTACAGGAAAAATATGTCTAAGGTCTTTGGTGAAGTTGTACCTGCCAAAGAGGCTATCTCCTACGCTGACCAGGCCAGTGGCCTGGCCGAGAAATTCTGGGGAGACAACATCTCACCCGATCAGATGGCTGTAATCAAGAAGAAACTCACTGGCCGTATCGAGAAGGCGGAGGGGGTTCAGAACCTTACCGTTCGTGGCCTCAAGGGTCTCTGTGACGTTGACCACCTGCCCATCGCAGTCGACTTCCCTGAGTCTCAGCGTGAATACGAGCGCAACAGAGCTCTGTGCTGGAGTGAGGTCCACGACGATGAGGTCAGGGTCATTATCTACGACTACGCGAAGGAGCTGGGGCTAGAGTAAAAAGAAAGGGGGGGCCTAGGCCCCCCCTCTTTAATTGACGTTTAAGTTATATTTTTGCGGGTCATGTCGAAGTCCATTACTATCAGAAATATGGATGTGAGCTGGGTAATCCAGGATTGTCGTATCGTAATGTGGCTTTAGACCAACTTTGAACCTCTCCTCATTGATGCGGTTTATCCTGGCCACCACCCTGGTTTCAGGATTATCTGGATGACCTTCGGCATACCACTTCTTCCATAGGATTCCACAGGTCATAAAGAACTCAAAGGCCTCGTCGCTTTGCAGTTCGAGAAGCTTCTGGCACATGACATTCCTGCCAGTCAAGAACTTCAACTCAGGAAACTTCAGCTCGCACTTGTACGGGCCGTAGTCTTCATGGAATCCAATGCCATGGATGTCGGAGTATAAAGAACTCAAGTTCAGATCTTCCAGCTTCGTATCTGGCATGTTATTTCGCACTGAGATTACTGCCCAGATGAGATCGGAGAGGTGGTGGCTGTGGTCATCGTCCCCAAAGCTTACCCATGGGCTATAGCCATAGCGGTTTTTACGTGCCTCTTTTTCTGCACGCTTAGAGCTAACTTCTACGCTAAGGAAATCGCGATAGAGGCGAGTGTAGAGGTTTAGGTGAGCGTCGTTTTGAAGTTCAGGGGTTATCTTTACCTTCTTAATCAGATCTCTGATGTTGTTAGCCCGGTGGACACGCAGGAAGTGAAAGAGAACTTTGTAGTTAGATCCAGTGGACAAATACGCCGATGCGCAATCGGTGACGAAGTTAGTATACGCCCCCTTGCTGCTCATAAACTCGGAGGTCCCGGTTGCCTCCAAAGCCTCATCGAGGTCGAAGATTCCGATGATCTCGTTCTGGAATAGAAACAGGAGGGTGGGTAGACGAAGTTCCTTGAGGTTGTCTCTAGCCACTTTCGTGACATTGTCCCGAACCTCCTGATCCTTCATCTCCCTCTTGAACTCCGCGCTGTTCAGGTAAGAACAAACCTCCCCTAGGATTCGCCAATCCGAGAGGTTCGGAGAGACCAGGAGTGTCCGAGCTACATTGAAGCGTTTGTGGGACCGGACGGCATGGATATTCCTAGCGTTCCGGAAGGTCTGAGGATTGCTGTAGGCCTCGTACAGGTCCTTGACCTCATCGTCCTCCTGGAAAAGGTTCAGCATCTCGAAGGACGGATTGTTAACCACTTCCTTGATGTACAGGCGAGCCGCCATCCGCATCGTGTTGGCGTCGCAGTTGGGATTTGAGGCCACAGCCTTCCGTACCCGGACCGACTTAGTGGCCTCCCAAATTTCCCGAAGCCTCCCGGGCTCCGTCTCCGCCTGCATCGCCTCGCGATACAGGGCCTCTACATCACTTGCGGCGCTTACGGGTTGAGGTGGTTGCGATGCGTTCACTGATGTCACACCATAGTTCATTGCTGCATTCTACACTACAGCAGTGCTCGGCTGCGTACAGGGATTTAAAGAAAGTCTTCTTGCCGCAGACTCCGCAGTACCCGTGGGTGTCCTGCCGATAATACGTATCGTCGTGAGCGTGGACGAAAGATGACTTAGGGTCGAAATACTGGCGCTTAGGCTCAGTCATTGAAGTGTATTGAACGACTACACTATGCTATCACCGAGATTTGGTCGATGTGAGGTACTGTTGAAGGATATGTTAGAGTGAATGCAGCTAAGCTCAGGACCCCCATGAAGCCACCCAAGCGCTATCCGGATATCTTTGTAACCATGGATTTCCTGACCACCAGAGACGACATCGTTCGTGGTGTTGTCAAGATCGATGAGGATACTTACAAGGTGGTCATGGAACACCCGGTGTTCGGCACGACCATCGAGATCTTCGAGCATGATCCGTCGGACGACACTCTTTGTCTCCGGAGCGTATTCCCGACGGAGATGCAGAGCGAGGAGGACGTAGAGATTGTCAAAGACTACTTGAATAACTTTATCCTTGAAGGCGAGGAGACCTTCATCGAATACTATAATCCGCAAGCTGGCTACTTCCTGCTAAGCAGGAATGTAGGGGTGTATCCTGTAAGTGCGAATGACTGAGGCGAACGTATCGATTGTGTCCGAGCTAATCTCGGATTTTCTGTCCTACAGCACAGCGATATACAATCGCGCTCTTCCTGACATCGTTGATGGCCTGAAAGCCGCTCAGCGCAGGGTCGTTGTTGGCCTCGGCGATCTCTCTCTTGCAAGTGACGGCCCATATTGTAAAGTCTCGAGGCTCGAAGGTCATGTCCTCGGCCGTTATCATCCGCAAGGCGGCTGCGCAGGGACTGTGATCAATATGGGCCAGCAGGGAAGTATAAGATTCGTTTTGACAGACATCCATGGTAATTGCGGAGGCAGCATCCAGACTGGTTCTGCAGTCGGACAACTGATCAGTGAAGATCCGCCCGCCGCAGCCAGATACCTGGAGGTTCGTGCCACGACGTTGTGTGAGAGTCTTTACCTCTCTCAGATTAGGAAGGGCTTGGGAGACTGGCGCCCGAATTATGACGGGACTACTAGCGAACCTGTTCGGATTGTCCCGGTGCTCCCAGCTCTTCTGCTAACCGGATCTCAGGGCATTGCGTCAGGGTATGCGTGCCACCACATCTCCTACAACATGCGAGATGTCATCAATGCGGCATGTGCGTGGATAAAGAATAAAAAACTGTCTGACTCGCAATTTCTCTCGAAATTTACCAACCCTCCCGAACCACCCCAAGGTGGCCGTATCGTAAGAAATGAGAAAATCTCCGAGATGATACGAGGGGGGATAGGACAGGTGACAGCGTATGGGGAGTGGGAGATGGACGATAAGCTGAAGTGGGGTAAGAAATCGGTGCGTCCGGCCCTGGTAATCACTCTCCTCGCATCGGGCTCAAGTGAAAAGTTCTTGGAGAAAGTCCGGGATTTGGCGGACGCTGAGAAGTTGCCCGGCCTGATCGATGCGGCGGATCATAGCAGTAGAGACGGGATCCGGATAGTTTTAGTTACCAAAACTACAGAGGATCGGGCCCACATTCTCAATGTGCTGTTGGCCTCTAATACCGGCTTAAAGTACCTGCACAATGTGAGTTGTGTGGCGGTGGGATTAGACGGCAAGCCGGTCACCGTGGGTGCGAAGCAGGCAATCGAGGTTTGGTACGAGGAGAGGGTTAGGTATCTCACTGAGCTGCATACGGCGGAAGTGGAGAGGCTTAAGGTAAAATTCGATAGGCTCGAGGCGGTGATAAAGATCTTATCCGATCTCGATAAGTTTCTCAAAGTAGTGAGAGCGGGTAAGGATAAAGACCAGGTTGTGGCTAAAGTCTCCAAAATATGGAAACTACCCTCCGACCTCGCTAAACATGTCATCGGGATTCCTATCTCTACCCTGATTGCGACGGAGTCGAGTAAGGTTAAGGAAGAGTGCGAGATGTTGGAAAGCCAGATATCTAAGCTCCTTCCGCTGTGCTCACCGGGCGGCGAATTGGACACCTATATATGTGGTCAAATTGCGTCTCTACGGGCTCTGTGCGGGCCTGCAAGGTCGGTCTGGATGGCTGAAAGTATCCCGGAGACCCCCCAGGCTAAGCCTGCCGTGAAGGGCGAGAGGGAGCGGATCGTGGAGGAAGGTAAGGCGTTGGGGTTGACAGCCCGGGCGGTAAACAAATGGCTGAAAGAGCATATAGGTACGGGCAGGTTACGTGATAAGTGGGAAGCTTACAAAGCGGAGTATGTTCATCGTCTACAGATGACAACGAGAGAAGGTAAGAGGGAGAGGAAGCAGATGCTGGAGGAAATACGCACTCTCGCGGAGAGTAGGGGGATGCCAAAGCGGGGTAAATTTGCCTGGAACGCCTTCTTAGCGACATGTACTCTCGATCGCATCGATGTAATCCGTGCTAAGATGGAGGAGTGGCTAACAAACTTACCCAATGCCAACGTCCGTCAGGATCAACCTAACACCCGAGCAGCTAGAGCTAGCCGAGAACGAGGCGGCGAGAAGGCAGGGAACAAACAGCCGTCTCGGACTAAGGGGACGGAACGGAGGACCGGCGGCAGGAAACCGCGCCCTCGAGCTGCATAGGCTTGGGGCGATGGGCGAGGTCGCTGTCGCCTATTATCTCGGCCTGGAGTCCCACCTATTCACTGAGCAGACCGCGAAGCGGGGTACACCGGATCTTCCGGGAGACATCGAGGTCAAGACCCGGTCTAGGCACTCCTATGATCTGATAGTACAGAGAGATGAGAGACCGGACAAGAAGCTGGTCTTGGTGACGATCCAGGGAGGCACAATCTTCCTACACGGCTGGTGCGTTGCTGGCGATGTCATGCAAGAGCGGTTCTGGGCTGATCCGGCCGGGGGTAGGCCGGCGTTTTTTGTCCCCAAACAATATCTCTCAGACATCGCAGACCTCGTTGAAAGCTTGGAAGATATGGACTTAACAAAATGAATACGTGGCTACTGTTTTTGTTTATCGTAGTCTATGCGGTTGTGATAGACAGAAATGTAGCCGATTATCTCTACCTTAGGCTGTTCGCCCAGCCCATCGTTTCTTTGCAAACCTTATTTCTCAAGCACTATCTCCTCCTCCGCCTGCGCTATGACACCTATCAAATCAAGAGGGGCATGGTCTCCAGAAAATATATGGACATGGCTAAACAACTCAGCAAGGAGATGTCAAAGTCAGAATGAGCTCGAATCAGTGCCGTGGTACGAGTTCAGCAGCTATATCGAGTGCTGCAGGAGCCTCGGAGTTGCCCCAAGGCTCGGACGATGGCTCGCATACGAGCGATATTTCCGGCGTTATGGCCGAGGATAAGTTGTCTTCGAGTGATAACTTGTCACATTTCGGCCTCGGCTCGTGCTAGAATACGATTTTCTAACCAATTCTCATGACTCCGCACCCCTGGGATGACCTAGAACAACGCTTTCTTCGGTTCTCTATCTCTGTGAAAGAGATGGCAGAGTCCGCTTGCATCGTTGTCGATCAGGATAAAGTGCCTGCCGAGACCATCGATGCGGTGCAGAATATCCTCAACGGGCTCATTGAGCACGTAAAGGTGTGCGAAAACGACATCGCTGAGGCGATGGAGGGCAAGATTGGGCATGACTACAGGCACCAGCAGTCCAGTTTTTATACAAAAATCAACGATGACTGGACCGTTGATCTGCCTCGCGTTGTTATTGAGCAGTTGGGGTGGAAATCCGGAGACTTGCTAACCTGGAAAGCACTAAATGACACGGAATTTATGGTCAAGAAGGTGGATTGATGGGAGGGGGAGTTCGGAGACTAGGTCTTCCGGTCCCGCAACCATCGAATCGATGTGGTTTCACCTTCCTTCGGAAGGTATTCACTACGCCCGGAGCTGTGTTTTGACGGTTCCGGGTAAGTTTTTTGCCGAAACGATGCTCGTGTACCCCTGCAGAGGGAGGAATTTTCCCGTTTTTGGCTCGGAATACATCGAGATGAGGGGCAGATACTTCGGTGCTGTGGATTTTCACCCCGTTTCTTACGAAACAGCTCACATCGATGCGTATTTTAGTGATTTTCCTGACCGAGAGGTTCAAAAATCCGCCCATTACGACCTCGATACGTATTTTTCGCGAAAATTATGGCACAAGAGGTCGGATGAGTCGTTCTACGAGGAGTTTGTTGATGTTTGCGAGGCGAGATTGGGCCGATTTATGCAAATTTTGCCCTCCCTTGAGCCCTCCGAGCCCAACTACGTCGCCTTTGACGGGTATATGGCCGAGAACGACCCGGCTCATGGTATACTAAGGGCGTATTTCGGCCCGGAGTTCGCGGATGACTACGTCAAGGGGTTCTTGTTCCCAGGTGACTCTGGTGACTTCTTCGGATCTGTTTAGGGAATTCAGGATATCCGAGTTACCCCGGATTCGCGAGGCAGCGAAGGACACACTTACCCTGATGCCGCTAAAATCTTGGAAATATCGCGAACCTCTGCCTGCCGGAAAAATCTATGCCATCGATCTTACGAGGATAAGCCTAAAATCTCTAGCTAACACCCTCGAACGCATTGAAAAGATGGTTATAAACACTGAAGCAGGGGTGGAATACAAAATCAATTCGTTGTTTAAGGATCAATCTTCTAAAAACTCCGCGCCTTGGTCAACACGCCCAGGGACGCTACGGGTATTCTCCCAGAACCTCGCTAGCTTCTATGATGGTAAGAGCTGGAGGCCGATTAGCATTGGATAGCCTTATTCCCTGCCCAGGACGTAACACATACTGCCACAACCAATTCCTAGACGACTTTGATCATATCAGCGAGATGCGGATCTTGGGCATCGATGTGGCTTCTGCGGACTTTATGTATGCTAGCGGCTCAACCGACCTGGTCTTCTGTACGAACGAGAGGTATATCCTCGAAATGCACAAGTTGCTGACTCTCGCTCCCGCGCACCGGTATATACAGGAATGTTGGGAGAAAGAGTTTAACAACGGGCATTCTTGGCACAAGAGGTGTAGGAAACTCGCTGCGTTTAATAATCGTAGCAGGAGGAAGGTGCTTCGGAACTGGAACGATGTGGTCACATATTACTGCATCCTAGCAATGAGTAGCTTTTCCTATCAATTCAAGAAGTGGAGATTGGTATCCGAGCATGTACCTATGACACCGGACTACGATGTGATTAGAGAGTGGGGGGAGGTACAGAGGCAAAAGGAGATGTTGTTTTACCATCAGAATATCTACAGACTGCCTACTCGCCTCGTCGATGACAGAACTCTCCTATACATCCATCTACCTAACTCTTTCGCCGCTTACGGATGCGGATACGTGTGGAGCAGGAGAAAACTCGAGCACATCTCCAGTGAGTTGAATCAGTTGGCGAGGGAAGGATATAAGATTTGTATTAGCGCTAGGCATATGAGACTGGGCCACGTTGTCAACAAGTACGACGAGTACTTCGACTCAAATCTATTCACTTCTCACTACTACACTGAGTTGAAAGCTGATAGGCACGTTGATTTGCCCGACCAAGAGGTATACTTAATTGCGAATCTTTGAAGGCCCGGACATGGGTCATCATGTCTTGTTGAACCTGTACGAGTGCGGGAAGGCGGATAGGCTTGAGTATCTCGATCCGTTTGAAGGATTCATCCCGGATCTGCTACGCAGATCGGGAGCCGAGGTAGTCAATACATCAGCGTATCAGTTTGATCCTTGTGGTTACACCTACCTCTCCCTCCTCACCACTTCGCATTTCTCCATCCACACCTGGCCCGAGCACCGCAGCGCGGCGGTGGATATCTTCACCTGCGGAGCAGTAGACACTGGACAAATTGTCACAGGCCTGATCGAATTTTTCGACTGCGCCCACCACAGCTCTCGCGACGTGCTAAGATAACTGAGTAGTTGATCAGGAGGTGCGATGGCCAAAAAACCCTCGCTTACCAATGTAAGCTCGTTAGTCTTCGAGGGAAAGCCTAAAAAGACTCGGCAAGGCCGGAGCCTGAACACCAAGCTTAGTGCTACGAGCAGGAATGGACGTCAAAAGAGGTACAGGGGGCAGGGTAACTGAGCAACTGGGGCTTTGCCCCTTATCACGGGAGCATAGCTTAATTGGTAGAGCGGCCTGCTTATAACGGGTGTCTTGTCCGGGATCATGGCCCGGTGTTCCCACTATTACCTCATCACCAGAACTATGGAGACTTTCACTACTATTACAAAATGTAAAGGCTGTGGTTCTGATATAGTAAATATCAGAAAAACTAAAGGCAGGTTAAAATCCTGGTGTAGTGACTCTTGTAGGCAACGTTGGAGATATAAAAACAAGGAAATAATACCAGGAGTTAGTACTTACACTAAGCAAAAGTCTAGAGGATATCTCAATAAATGGAGAGCCCTTCAAAAAAAAAAGGGGGGTCCAAGTGCCAACAATGTGGAGAATCGAGGCCAGCCGCTTTATGCTTTCATCACAGAGTCTCATCCGAAAAAGAGTTTGCTTTAGACGGCAGATGTTTTGCCAATCTAAAGTGGGAGAGAATTGAAAAGGAAATTGACAAATGTGATATTTTATGTCACAATTGCCATAATATTACCCATTATGGAGATAGCTGGGATGAATTTCTTTCCTCTCTTGAGGAATAAAACACCGGGGGATAGTGAAACTGGTAAACACAGCGGACTTAAAATCCGCCGGCCATAGGCCTTACGAGTTCGAGTCTCGTTCTCCCGATCGGTTGGTTCAGGTGTCCTCTAACACATCTGGTAATACAGGGTGGAGATAAACATCTCTGCCTGGTTCCCAACCCCGTACACCTGGTCACACTACTGGCATGGTCCTTCTAAGACCATCTGCGTTATCAACTAGCCGGAAGGAGCAGCGGGTCGTTCGATTCGACGTGTGATCGTTAATTATCCTCTAGTAATCTCCACTCTTTGTGTAACTTTGCTTTGCCGTTAGCTACCCTATAAAGAGAGTTGAGATCTAGCCCATCTCCTGGGAACATTTCAACTAGTTCTTTTGCAGGAGTATCTCTAACTTCACCATGGATTGGGTGAACCCAGTTTCTGGGTTTTCTTCCTTTCCTGACAGATTGATCATTAGAACCAAGAACTTTCCACCCTTTATGGCTCTTAGTTCTACCCAAAGCTACCTGAGATAAAGCTCCTTTGTCTAAGTTTTGGTCTTTATACTTTTCGCATAGCTCAGAGGAAGTAGTATTTAAAACCACCCCATATACTTCATGAGTCCAGTCCCTAGGCACACCTAGACGTAACTTCTCCTTTACAGGTTTAGGAGTAGGATTTAATTTTTTGTCAAAATCTATTACTCTTCCCTCTTTCCATCCGTCTGGCAAAGGATAATCCCTTTTAACTCTTGAGCTAACCTTTAATTCTAAATTGTGAATCCATCTTGTACCGTATTGAGAGTTTTTCTCCCCTTTTTGAAAACCTATTTTTTCTTGGGTTTTTTTCCTCTTAGCTTTAGCCTCAGGAGACTTAGAAGCTTCTACTGCAATACTTTGAACACTATGCAGGTGTTCAGCATTTTTCCTTTTATACTCATCACTCCTATGAAAACTCCTTAGTCTCTCCACTATTGTGGCGTAATACTCAGGATCTTCTTTTAGTTTTTGTTTAGTTTTTTCTCCACTTCTGAGCCCTGCTATCTTTTGTTTCTCAACAATGATCTCCTCCCTACCTACACTACCGGCTAAGGCCCTCCACGCCAACCTATCCTCTGGCTCCCCCCATAACTGATAGTTACAGAAATGCCACATAGCATGCTGAACTACTGACACTTCCACCAGATTAGACGGATCATCCGACCCACCACGGTACCTGGGCATGATATGATGCTTATGCTTTAGGGGTGAATCTGGCTGACAGGTCATGAGCATTCTCCTTCTAATTAGCTTTCACCGGTTCGAAAGAAAATTGTCATGGGCTTAGCTTCACCACCTCCCGGCCTAACCCCCTCCGGATTAAAGCTCTGGGAAAAAGAGACTAGCAAAGGCAGACGACCCTATCTCTACGGCGCTCACTTCAAGACGTACCAAGACTACGAAGATTACCTCGAAGAGCAGGAATTAGCCTATTACAGAGGTAAGCTTCTCGAAGACGTGGAAAACCCCGAGTCCATCGACCCGAGATTCCTCCGGAATCTTTGTAAGATCCTGAACCGCATCGATGAGGATCTGTCCGAGAAAGCCGATCGCCCCGATCCGGACTACTGATCGTTGAAAGCAGGGTAGAGAGGTATGCTATAATACCCATTCCAAGACACCCCAATCCAATGAAGCCCGCATTCATCGTCTATCACCTGGCTAAGAAAAAAGCCGAGGCTCGTAAAGCTAAGGACTTCGCCCACGCCACTGACGCGATCAAATCTCGTCCTTGCGTCATTGGTTGATTTGTGTTGATAGGTATAGTAAGAGGTCGAACCTCGTCCACACTATCCTATAGACATGAAGCAACCCAGCCCTGAGTCCATCGAACTCTGGAACTCCCGCATCGCCCTCCTCGGCCTCGTAGCCGCTCTTGGTGCGTATGCCGTGACCGGACAGATCGTTCCTGGTCTTTGGTAGAGACGGATAGGGGAGCCTAAAAATTTCCCCTCTTTCAAATAATTTTCCCTAGCGATTTCGTTGAAAGCACTGTAGCAGCAGTGTTTGACGGATTCTCTTGACTATGTTAAATAACAACTCTCCCTACAACGTCAGGGTCTCGGTTTTGGAAGAAAAGTTACAGGCTTACGAAGAGATTAGCAAGCAAATGCTCAGTAAACTCGAGCAAGCCGTGGAGAAAATCTCAGAATCGAACACCAATATATCGCAGATCTTAATTCGTCACGAAGAACGGATTGATCGAGCATCGGAGGCAGAGAGCACACTGATCAAACTTATCGAGAAGACGGAAAAAGAACTAAGCGACCGCATCGATACCAATTTTTCGGAAATCGACGGTCTAAAGAAGAATAGATGGCTACTGGCCGGGATTGTAATTGGCATCACATTTATCCTAAGCCAGTTTCGCGTATTTGACTATATCTTACCGCAACCCCCTCCGGATCATAATCATGCGACACCGAGTCGTCAGGTATGAGGGGCGCTTATGTCAGATTCTCCACACAATCGTAGATTTCCCCGGATACTACGCTGTGTGGTGGATTCGAGACATATCGAGGCGATCCGAGCCATTTGTAGCAGATTCGAGAGATTGCGTGCTAATCTGACTTTGTCCTACGATGACCGAATCGCCATGATTCTTGCTAAGATGGTTTTGCATAGTACGTCCAAAGCTTTTAAGCTGTATTGCGAGAAGAACCCATGGGCAGCGGAAGCGAAGATGTACGATGTGTAAGGCCCTACGCATTTGTCGGTGATCTGCACGGCCGGGTCAATCTGCTCCGGACTATCCTGGAGCGTGACCCGGACAAACATTACCAGTATGTATTCCTAGGGGACACGATCCATTTTAAGCCTTACTTCCGGCATAACAAACGCTGCAGTCCGATTAAAGTCTTGCAGATCATCAATTCGTTGATGCTGGAGGATCGGGGTACGCTAATTCTTGGGAACAACGAAAACTACGTCCTAAACTCTCTAGTGTTGCCAGACAAAGAGATCAAGAAAAAAGAGCTTCGCTATACACTTCAGTGTTTGCGTGAGCTTCCACTCTCCGAACGTATCAAGTACATATCGATCTTGGCCAACGCTCCTCTCAGCTTGGAAATTGAGGGGAAGTATCGCCTCGCGCATGCGTATTATCCCCATGAGGGTCAAGGCGTCCATCGCGACACAACTCTCTACGGGCCGGGCTACGCCTGGTTCAGGGACGCGGATCTGTCAACACACCACATCGACCCCCACTACCTCTACTTCTTCGGGCATTACGGTTTACCGTACAGGCACGCGAACGTCAACATCATTGATGCGACGAGCCTTGAAGCGACAGGTGTGTACTACACCGATCGGGACGAGATGATGGTATATTATTAATAGGTCTGCTTCCCCTCCATGTCCAAGCAAGCCATTAATAAGCACTTATACTTAGCCCGTATCATAGCCATTGTCTCAGCTACAGCAATGACCATTCTTTTGATTAATGGGACCATTTCTCCCGTAGACTACCTAATCTTCTGGGGCTCTGCAGCAATCTCATGGGTTCTTTTGTAACATGGCAAAGAAGCCCGATATGCCCCACGGCATCAACTACACCGAAGAGGTACATAGGAGGTTGGAGAAAATAGCCGCGATCTTAGATCTTGAGGACACGAGAGTAGTGTGGTCGAAAGCATTAGCCTCATATGAGGAGTATGCCAAGGATAAAGTCAAAGGTCGCGAACCGGTTCTCGTATCCCCCGAACTAGCCAACCTAATCTCTCAAAACCCACATTTCTTCGAAGCCCTGACCGAGCCTGGGCTTGTCGAATGGCTAGAGCCTCTGGTAAAATCGAAACCGCTGACCCGGGAGACCCCATGACGCATCACAACCCGCTCGGATACTCCGTCCTGAGCCCTGAAATGACCAGGAGGGCGTTTGGTAACTCTGCGGTGGACTCCTACGCTCCGCCTCTCAGCTCCGTGCCGTCCATCATGGACGAGATGGAGAGGTTCGGTGTTCAGTTCCCCATCAAAAACCCCAAGACCTTCGAAGAACTCCCAGATTTCTACCTCCCTCCTCTGGAGGGTGATAACATCAGCGAGCACTTTGGGAATATCAGCCAGCAGATCCTTGGCGACAAAGCCAAACTCCTCAAAGAGTTCGCTGACATCGAGGTGCCCGAACCCCCTACCGAAGTTGTATATAAGGAGGGCTGGACACGCTACGCGTGGAGCGACAGCGGTAAGTGGACGGTAACGACCGACACCGATCTGTCCGGCATTGACATCGCCGTATTCGACTGTGAGACGTTCGTGAGGGGGTCAGACTTCGGTCACCCTATCCTTGCCACAGCAGTGTCGGCGGATTCGTATTGGATCTGGATGCATGAGAGCTTCGTTGATCCGTCTATACTCTATACGCCCTGCTTCGTGCCCACAGGCACTACAAACACCCTCTTCATCGCCCACAATGTGGGGTTTGACCGTCAACGCACCCTAGAGGCCTACTACCTGCGGCACGATCCGTTTCACCCTACCGAGCCCTTCGGCAATCTCTGGTTCGATACGATGTCGGCTCACATCAATGTGTCGGGGTTGGCCTCAGAACAACGGTTCTGGTATACGCAGGACAACAATAGCAAATTCAAAGCGATGCCCGGTTGGATCGATAAGGGCAGTATGAACAATCTGGTCGACGTGTATAACTTCCACTGCCAACCTCTTTTCCCCTTGGAAAAGGAAACCAAGAAGACTCGAAATCTCTTCGTTGTGGCCGAATCGATGGCCGACTTTGTCCCCAATCGTACCGAGCTAGTCGCTTACGCCCTCCGAGACGTCAAGGTGACCTTCGACACCTACGCCATCCTCGTCCTTAAATACCTCCAATCTAACCCATCTCTCACCACGTTGTATGGCCATTTCGCCCAAACCTCCTCGGTGTTGCCGGTCACCCCGGACTGGCGGTATTGGGTTGAAAACTGCGAGAAAGTCTGGACCGAATCGATTAATCGTCAAGACGAACTTCTGAGCGAGATCGCTCAGCAACTCCTCGAGGACTGGAAGAACGACGACATCGATGTGGAATCAGATCCCTGGTTGTCTCAGCTCGACTGGACAGCCAACTTCGCTTTGAAGAAGGATGGTAAACCCAAATCGGTGTGGTATGGAATTCCAATGTGGTACAGGAAGAACTCCAGGAACGACAAAGAGTTGGGCCGTATCGTTCTCGAGCCGATCACGACTAAAAGTCGACTAAGCCACATCTTGCTCCGTCTACGCTGGAACGGACAACCCCTCGTCTATAGCTCTGAGATCGGCTGGACCTACCTCGATACAGAGAAGTCGGAGTATGTGCGTGTTCCTCACCCCAATGGCGAGGGGATCAATGTGGGTGGTGTGTTGTCTAAAGATTATCTAGACGAATTCGAGTCAGGCGTACTCTCTAGCGATCTTCCGCAGGCCCAAGAGCTAATCAAGTTGGCGGTGAAGGTAAGCTACTGGACTTCGGTGCGGAGTAGGGTAAAGGAACAGTTGCCAACCCCCGCCCTCGATCAGCCCGACATGCCAATCATCGTCCCACAGACGATCCCCCATAACACCGCTACGAATCGAGCGGGCGAACACCTTTGGCTTACGGTGCCGGATCCGAAGCCCGACAAAATTGGCACTGAGGTGAAGACACGCGTCCAACTCGAATCGCCTTGGACATTCGTATCCTCGGATTACGATGGACAAGAATCCGTGGTGGCTAGCATTTTCGCTGACTCCGAGCACCGGATTGCTGGCAGTACGCAGTTTGGACATAGCGTGCTGGCCGGATCGAAGGAAGATGGCACTGATATGCATAGTATGACAGCGAAGACGATTGGCATTTCTCGGTCTATCGCGAAGGGATGTAATTATGGTATGTTGTACGGGTCGGGCGTAAAAACCCTAGCCGCCACTATACGGAAGGGTAACAAATCCATCAGCATAAAGGATGCGGAGAAGATGGGCAGGAAGCTCATCAAGACGAAGAAGGGCAAGAAAGCTAATCCGGATTCCCCCAACTACGTCGACGGATCCGATTCCTTCGCCTACAACGAGATGGCCAGGATTGCGAATAGCGATGTGCCCTGCAATCCCCTAAGCGGCACCAAGATGTCAACGGCGTTTAGACCCAAATCCGTCGGGACCGATTTCTTCACGATGCGGAACAACTGGGTCATTCAGTCGACCGGCAGTGCGATGCTACATGCGTTTCTCACAGCGATGGAGTACCTTACCAGCACATACAACGTCCGCGATGTCCGCTTTTGTATGTCGGTTCACGATAGTGTGTTGTATATGTGTCGAGAATCCGATGCGGATGTTGTCGCCGCACTGTATCAGGTTGCCCACCTCTGGTCCTGGGCTTGGTTGCGATACAACTACGGGATCTGTGAAATGCCTCACGCTAACGCCTGGTTCAGCAGCATCGAGATCGATAAGATCTTCAGGAAGGCGGCTACGGCGAGCACGGTGACCGTATCTCAGCCTCTTCGTGAGCCGGATGGCCGCGCACATACGATCACAAGCCTCGTTCCCGTGCTAGAATCACTTCGTAAACGTCGCCGTGAACCGGAGTGACAACAGCAGTAGCACCGGACCTTGTGCAGGATTGCCTGCAGGAAGGCGAGGAGGTCAAAGAGATCCTCGAGATCTGTGACGACCAAGACATTGATTACCTCGAGGGGTTTATCGCTGCGATCGGCCTTGACAACGAAGACGAACGTCTAGAGCCTCTCCGTCTCCTCTACAACATCTTGGGGACGGATGGCGAGATGTCTAGTCGGGAGTCCATCGCCCTTCTCGACAACGCCATGCGTGGCGTATTCACCTGCATCGCGGAGCGAGACGCATGAAGAACAATCAAGGAACGACGATCGCGCTGACTATCGGCGCTGTGGCTATTCTCGCCTTCGTACTTTGGGGTCTCCCGCAACTCGGTGTGTATAACCGCACCCTTGCGGGCAAAGCCGCATTGATGGAGGCGGAGAGCACTAGGCAGGTACGGGTCCTCGAAGCGAAAGCGAAACAGGAGTCTGCTCAGCTCGAGGCGCAAGCCGAGATCACCAAGGCCGAAGGTAGTGCTAAGGCCATCGCCGCCCTCAAGGCGGAGCTTGGCAGCAGTAGCGCGTACCTTCGATGGTTGTACATCCAGGGTCTCCAAGAGACCGATGGCAAAGGTGGCGAAAAGACCGTCGTCTACATCCCCACCGATGGCCTCGTCCCTCTTCCCATCTCAGAAGCCGGGCGAACCCCTTGACATGAGCCTACGGCCCATGCTAACATTGCCTCAAGCAGGTATCTCGGGGAGGGAAACCTCCCCTTCTTGCTAACCATTCGTCTTTTCGGACCCGTTCGTCTTGACGGGTGTCACAGCCTTATCCGGACAAGGGTACTGGGAACACTCGTGCTCCTACCTTGTCGCAGCGATACCGCTGTTGTTCCCTGCAAAAGCAAAATGCTCAAAGCTCTAACAGCTCTCGTTTCAACTCTTGGAATCATTGGTTCACTGGCAGAACCTTCCTACGCCTCTATCCGTTGTGGATCAACCTCATTCTATGGGTCCCATGGGGATAACTATGCGTGGAGGGCTACTGCTTCTGGTGAACTTATGAATCCAGGAGCTATGACTACAGCCCACAGGACTCTACCCTTCGGGACTAAGCTTTTGGTGACTAACAGGTCAAATGGCAAAAGCGTTGTAGTCAGAGTCAACGACCGGGGTCCATTCTACGACGGAAGAATCCTAGATCTCTCCTCCGGTGCATTTGGCCGTATCGCCTCTCACTCCAGCGGAGTAGCCGACGTCTGTTATACGAAGCTGTAAGCCTCTCGCATTACCACCACGGCCTCTGCTAGAATTGCACTCTAGCTGAGGTTTTTTTATGGGAAACTTTTTTGTTTATGCCTTCTGCAGGGAAGATGGTACTTTTTACTATATCGGTAAGGGTACTGGAAGAAGAGCACAAGTGAAAAGGAAGAACGGAGTAAACCCACCTAAAGATAAAAGTCGCATTTTAATACTCCACGAAAATCTATCAGAAGAGACTGCTTTTGAATATGAGTGCAGACTTATAGAGTTTTACGGAAGAAAAGATAAAGGTGAAGGATTATTAAGAAATATGACTGATGGGGGAGAAGGAGTTTCTGGGTGGGTTCCTGGCAACGAATGGAGAAGAAAAAAGAGTGAAAGTATGAAAGGAGAAAATAACCCATTTTACGGTAAAACCCATTCACCAGAAGTATTAGAAACAATAAGTATTAAAAATAAAGAGCGTTATGATAAAGCAAAAGAAGAATTACTAAAAACAGAACCTAGTATTAAAGGACAATTTACCAATGAAAGGGCTAGAGAAATAGAAAAGTCTATCGAAAAAATCTCTAGGAGAAGAGGATTAATTCCCCGTGTTGGTAGATCTAAAGAAAATAACCCAATGTTTGGAAAGAAAAGACCTGATTTAGCAAACAAAAATAAAAATAAACCTTTTGATAAAAACTTAAAATGGGTCAATAATGGGGAAATAGAGCTAAGACTTCTTCCAAATGAGATACCAGATGGTTTTATTTTTGGGAGACTAGGTGTACCAAATAATATCAAACCTGTCGAAGTTACTGAAATTTCTACAGGGATTACTTCAGTTCATAAGAACGCTTCAGACGCCTCTAAACTGTTGGGTGCGTCTAGTAGAGCTTTAAGGGATAAGCTTAAAAGGAAAATTTCTGAGTATAAGGGGTATAGAGTAAAATATATAACTAGAGAAGAATACTTTAGCAAAAGTAAAGTATAACCTATTTACATAGGGAAGGCAGTTAGCCTCCCCTCTAGTCCTTTATTACTTAAGCTCCCCAGTAGTGCTAGCTAACAAGTACTTCATTACCCTGGCTTGGGTCATGAGGCCCTCCACTACGTTCAGAACTCCGAATTCATCGGCAGAATCCGCCTTCTTGTGGAGAGAGTCAAGAGCATCGCATAGTTCTTTTACTACTCCATGAAGTTCCTCAGCCATATCATCTCCCGTAGACCACTCGATCTCAGGAACATCATGGAATACTTTAGCAGGAATTTCCACATTGCTGCCACGAGCTTGTTCGGCAAGACCATCAATCTCAGCTTTAGCTAGATCATAAATTTTTTCGAACAAGAGGTGATAGGAGTAGAAATTATTTCCCTTGCCGGAGATATTCCAATGGCAGAGTCTGGCAGCGCTGGCTACACTGCAAAGCTTGGTAAGGGCTTCGATGAAAGCGGTTTCCATGGTGAGGGGGCGTGGTAGTGGGTGAATGAGAAAGGCTATGTGGCCGGCTTCTCATTGTACACCTTATTCATTCCGATAGTTAGGGGTTGATAACTCGATGTCTCTGGCTCGGTGTTAGGGACTGTTTCTACACTGTTTCTCCAAAGTCCCGCATCTATGTTTAATTTGAACCAGTCCGGATAATCTTTGCTCGACTTCGCCCCCTCTCTCGTGCATTTCCAAACATCTGTTAGGGTTCCGGTCACCATTTTACTGTTGTCCACAGTGCCGTCAGGTCTGATCGCCGTAATCGGTACGAACACATACGTTGCATTACCCGACCCCTCTTCGCCCGTACATTGTACGCTGAGATTATCGCCAATCAATCTCCCGCACCTGTTGTCTTCGACAACATACCTCTGAACCTCTCCCACACCCACGGTGCGACGCCACACAGCCAGGCCGGTCTGACGACTATCAGCTCCGGGGGTTACCAGGCACTTTCGTACGGGCAAGAAATCACCCACCTGGACCGGATCGAACGCTGCGCAGGGCTGCGAGTAAAAACGACCATCGGGTATAGAAATCTCTATCGTATAAGTCTGATCGTAGATGAATTGCGCCGCCTCTCTAGTTAGCTGTACGAACTTCTCTGAGGTTAACTCGAAGCCGGTTAAAAACTCAAGTCCTGGAATTTCAGGAACCCATCCCGTTATGCTATCAGCGAGAAGATCGAGGATTGGCAGGCAGAACGAGTGACCTTCGCGCTGTGTCTGTTTCTGGACGAGGGTCAGGGTGTACGTGAGCGATCGGGTGCGGACGGTAGGTATATATGCCCCTTTCATTGGGTTTGTCGTACCGCCACTCGTAAACGCTACAACGATCATGGCCTGTTCGGCAACCCGCCCAGACTGATCCAGCTCCTCCGCTAAGCGCAGAACAACCGCACTCTGCCCAAGGGTCGAGTGTACACGTCGATAGAGTTGGTTCTCAATCTCCAGGAGCATTGTGTTAGAATTCAGACACACCCATACAATGCTTTCAACGTAATGCCCCCTAGTGTGCTAGCATACGTGCTTGCGACCATTCTCCTGACTCTCAACTACGTGGCAGCGATGCTCCTGGGCCTTGTAATGGCCAGATTCCTGTTGAAAGCACTTCTAGGACACAAATTCAATCATGTCGAACCCCAACATCATTTGGCAGAACACTCTGGACGGAAAATATGAGTGTTATGTGCTCAGGCAGACGGACGCTTACGGTATCCTGCGCATGACAGATACTGAGACGAGTGAAGTAGTCCTGGATCGGGAGGTCCCCACCTCGAAGTACTTCAAAGATCGAGATATCTTAGAATGGGGGGAGATTTGCATGAACGTGGCAGGCCGGCTATGAAATCAATTCAGCACCATAGTCGTCGTCTCCTGCAGCGCATGATGCAGGCCGAGACCGCGACGAGCCGCGCTGAGGCGCAAAAGGTGATTCGGAAGGCGGAAAAGCACCAGAGGAAGTTATCGCGCCTTAAACAGATGGTGAGGGGCCTCTTCTCGCGATGGTAACTAGGCGCATAGCCCAGATCGTCCAAGATCTCGCCTCGTCCTCTCCTTCCTCACACCGGGTGGGATGTGTGCTCCTGAGGAAAGGCCGTGTAGTTTCCTCGGCTACCAATCTCGAGGGAAAAACACACCCCTATCAGTCCCGACTTGCATCGCAAGTCGGGGAACCCTATCGCGTCTCATTACATGCGGAGATACGCGCACTGATACGGGCTGGCGACCGGCCTGCCGACACGTTGGTTGTGGGTCGTGTAAACAGGTCAGGGAACCTCTGCTTGTCTAAGCCTTGCGCGGTGTGTCAGTTGGCTATTAGCGAATCCGGACTTCGGAATGTCTACTATTCTACCGACGAGGGTTACTTCGAACGTCTAGAACTCTCCGCCTGACACAAAATCTAGGAGTTCCCAAAGGCCGGTGGTGTAGTTGTATGCCATGATGTCGCCGGGCACAGGGGAACGGGTAAAATTCACATCAGCGAGGTCGCGCAGGCGCCTTGTCGCCTCGAGATTGATGATATACTGTCTCAGCTCACTCGCAGATTGTTTGTAGGGGGTAGAGTCCGGGAAAACACCGAAGCTGCTGTGCGTTAGCCCCTGCAGCCCACTCGTATTGTAGCCACACTCTGTGGTTCCGTTGCTCGGGATAACTACCACCGACCCTGATCCTCCCGGCATACCCGGATTCAGCGGATCGTATCCGTATGTTTGGTTCTCGTCGCCACTCAGCATGTTAAATCTCCCTTTTTAGTAAGTATTAGCCTAGAAGCTATCGGCTTCCTGTAAGCCGCCAGTCGTCATATCGCCATCGGTGTTTTCGATCACCAATACATCGCCCTCGTCCGGAGTCGCAGCGGCTTGCGTATCGGCAAACGATGCGACATCGCGTGTGGTCTCAAGGTCATCGAAGAGCGTGTTAACCGCCAGCGTACTGTCACCAATCAACGTGACATTTTGACGATCAAGCGATCCACTGGGCTGCCGTGGTGTGACATTGTCAGCGACCAATGCGCCCTTGCGGACATAAGGAGACCAGCGATTGTTGGTTCCCCACCGCTGCTCCCACCTCGACAACGACGCCGGCGTAAAGGCTCTATCCCTCTGCGTATTTGACATGGTCATCGCGCAGGCGCCCGCCCAGTACCGATACGCTTCTTGCCACTTCAGGCCGGCTGACGGCGATGCCTTGCTCGACCAGAGGTCAAGCTGCTTCAGAGCCGCCTCTGCGGCATCTACGACCTGTTGTCGGGGACGGAGGGTGTCGAGATACCATCTCGCTAAGATAGCCTGAGTTCGCCTGTACGAGCCCGCGATGAGTAACTTCCCTTGCGGCGGTGCAGTTTCAATGAAGTTGTTTACGAGCTGCGCGGCGTCGTTCAGGGCTACTTGGATGCGTTGGTAGTTGATCGTATTCGCCGTCGGATCCTCTAGCCTCGATAACTCTAGTGCTTCGTTAAACCCGAACACCTCAATAAAGTAGTCGACGGTCGCTGGGTCGCAGTTGTTTGCGACACCGTATGCGTCACGAGGCGGGGTGTATGGCATGTTTTGTGGCTTCCTCTATAGTGCTTTCAACGCAGAGGAGGTGAAAGATATGGTAGGATCATTAGTAGTGGGATTTTTGGTATGTCTGAGACCGCTTCTGTTGACACGAACTTCGTGGTGTATGCGTACATGAGGAGAAATGGCACTCCGTATTATATCGGGAAGGGAAGGCCCGAGAGGCCCTACACTAATTTAGGTAAACCTTGCAAAAAACCCTCCGATAAAAGTAGGATAGTAATTTTGCATGAAAATATCGATGAAAAAACTGCTTTTAGTATAGAGATGGAGCTTATTGCTAAATATAAGAGAAAAGACTTGTATCCAGAAGAGGGGTTGCTATACAATAAATCGGACGGAGGTGAAGGATCTTCAGGGGCTATAGTGTCCAAAGAGACCAGAAGAAAGCAATCAGAGTCTAGAAAAGGTAAAAATAATTATAATTATACTCCCAAAGATTGGTATCACCCTGAGCACGGAGAAGTATTACAAAAATCCTCTAGGGAGCTTGCAGAGATGTTTCCAGATCTTAACTTAAATACCAGGTGTTTAGATTCAGTTTATAGGGGAGAAAAGAAAAAGCACAAAGGTTGGATTTTATTAGAGGATAAAGACATTGTTCACAGAAGAAATAATAATATCTTAAGAACTTGGTACCACAAAGATCATGGAATTGTTGAAAAAGTTTCCATTTCAGAGTTAGCAAAAATGTTCCCAGAGCAAAAATTAACTTATTCAGGGTTGTCCCAAGTAGCTAAAAATAAGGTTTCTGGCTTTAAGGGGTGGAGCATGGTATCAGAAGATTCAAACAACTGCTATCAACCATATGACTGGTATCACCCTGACCACGGAATAGTTTTAAACAAAACAGCCTCAGAGTTGTCTTCTAATTTTCAGGATCAGAGACTAGATAATAGTACTCTTAACAGAGTGGCTATGGGATTTGGCAACCAGCATAAAGGATGGAGATATTACGACAGAGATACTGGACCTAGAGAACCTAGAGGCAGAGGTAAATAAAAAAGTTTAGCTGGTATCACCCAGACGTAGGAGAAGTCTTAAATAAGACTGTGAATGAATTAGCTGAGCTTTACTCAGACATGTCTCTAGTAAAGTCTAGTCTATATCTAGTAACTAATGGTAAGGCCTTTTCACATAAGAAGTGGGTGCTTCTAGATAACAAAAATAAAACAGTAAAGCAATTTAGAGAAGAAAAGAAAAACTAAAAAAAAAGCCCGCTGTGTAAGCGGGCTATACTTATTCAAGTAGAATACTTCAGGATTTATTAACCGGATTTAGGAACACTGCACCGGCACCTGCTCTAGAAGTTTCACCAAGACCGACCAGTTGGAATTCACGTTCGACCAAAATGTCTCCAGTAAAGGTACGGCGGTCAAGATTAAATCGCTCAGGAACGGCAATCGGAAATCCGCTGAGCTGATAGGTATAAGCAAAGGCCGGATTACCATAGTTGGCATCAAGAGCCGGGGTAAATCCGTCAGTTGCTTCTGAAGGATGGTAGAAAAGGATAGCTACGTTGTCGTAGATATTTTCAAGGGCACCAGTCTCCTGATTGAGCTTCAGACGGCGTGCTACACGAATCTCGGAAAGACCAAAAATTTCTGCCAAACTCTTTTCGTTGATTAGCACACCGCGCTGCATAAAATCACGGATTCTCTTGTTGCGTTTTAGAGCATTAAAAGCATCCGGGCTCAGTACCATCTTGTTAGGGTACACAGAGCACTGGGAGCGAACTTGCTCCTTCATGTCATCAATAAGTACCTCAACGTCAGCGGTAGGACTATTGAACTGATCAGCACCAGAGTTATAAGTAGCGAGGTCGAGAACGTTACCAGATTCGTACTGGGTAATGTCCTGTACCTTCTCAGCCACATATACTTCGAATGACTGCATCAGGCGGTTTGCGGCATCTTTAGCGGCATAAGCACGTAGATCGATAGCAGCAGCACCATTCTTAGCTTCAGCAGCAACTTCCTCAGCAATCTCCCAGCTAATAGCTTCTTGGCGAAGCGAGAAGCTCCTAGTTCCGAACTCGTTGGACACTTTTTGGATATTGGTTCCAGGAGCACGGAGGAAAGATTGTGCGGCAAACGCCTCTTTACCGAACGTAAGTGCGCGACCGGCACGCACATTCATACTTACAACTGGAGCAAAAAAAGTGGCAACTCCATCTGCATTACGGTACCCTTGCGCAATTTGCGTAAGGATAGGATCTACCACGCGAACTTGATCTAGATTCATCATAGTTAATTACGCTCCAGCTTCGTTACCGAGCTTCACTCGGATATATTGACCAGCACCGGCAGTACCGATCACATCCATTGCACGACCGAGAATTACACCAGCACCAGCGGTGCTAGAAGCCTTACCAGTCGCATCAGCGTACACAGCGTCGTCTACGGCGAAAGTCGAACCAGAGTCAACTTCGGCAATAGCGATGCCGGTGGTCACGATGCTCAGTAGGTTTTGGTACGCAAAAACCTCTCCTTTGCGCGGAGTGGTGCTCGGATTCGACTCACCCTCATACGTACCGGGCCAGATGTAGGCGGTAGCGCCAGAAATCGCGGTAGCGGGAGCAGGCAGCACGGTAGCGGCGGTGTCGCTAGTACGGGTCATAACCCGGAAAAGCTGCGCACCGATCTTGATCGTATCGCCAACATTCAGTTGGGGGTCGAAGTTAGTGCCGGTACCGGTTACCACGCCAGTGGTGGCGATAGCTAGGGTGCCAGTTAGCGCGGTGAGCGCGTTATCTTCAACCTGATAGCCTTTATCGGTCAGTTCTCCTTGACCATAGAGCTTGTAGACATTGAGGCCAGCGGCATAGCCACCAGCGACGGGATAAGAACCGTCTCGCTTCACGAAACGGCAGCGTCCGACACCATTAGCAAGTGCGGTAGCGTCGGTTACGGTAACCGTCTCTACGTACTTATGGTCGAACGACATATAGCGAGGATCTGTCGCCATGTTATTAGATGTTCGTTAGATGTTTGGTGGGCGTATAGGGACGTATCGACTATAAACCCGGGGTGTTGGTTTCCTTTATGTGTAACCAGGAACAGAGAGGGAGCTTGATAACTTAGTTATCGTTCTTTCTGCCGGGAATCCGCAAGGATTCCCGTTGTTACAAGGATGTGGGTGTGATCCGCACCGGAGGTGCGGTATCAGATTTCGTCGTTAAGGACGAGTTTCAGCGCGGACATATAGTCGGTGCTGTTGGCCTCTGCATACTCAACCGCTTTAGCGTGAATCTCAGCATTGCGTTCATCGAACACATAGCCGTCGGCGTTGGGCTTGGGAGCCTTGGGCTTCTTGGGTGCGGAGGCGGGAGTAGCCACTTCGTTGAAACTGACCATCGCGGGCAGCTTCTCCAACATGCCCTTCATAAAATCGAATTGGGTCGCTTTGCCCGCCTCGCTGAAGTTCACGTTGTTCTTGGGGTTCAGGGTCTCCAGGAAACGGCTCAGATCGGAGATGGGTACGATCTGCTCGGTGAGCTTGCCATCGCTATACAGACCTTCGCAGAAGTCGGTGATCTCCTTCTGGCGCATGAGACGACGTTGTGCGGCCAACTCCTCTTCGAGTTCAGCTACCTTCGCAGCAAGAGGATCCGGAGCCTGCGTCTCCGAGAAGTCGGTGGTTACAGTCTCAGACTCAGCTTCCGAGTAGCCGGGCATCATGCCCTCACCCATTTCCTGCGACCCTTGAGCGAGCTGATACAACGCCATGATGAGTTGTTCTTCGGTGTATTGCGAGGCGAGATCGGCAGCGATCTGCTCATCGTCATCACCGGACATGTCATCCACCTCGGCGCCGGCTTCGCCGTCGCCTTCGGCCGGGGGCATATCGCCTTCGCCTTCCATACCATCTGGACCTGCACCATCGGCATCCACCGGAGGCGCAGTACCGCCATCTTCATCACCCATCTCCTCGCCATCGGGTCCTTCGACCATGGACAGGGAGCTCATGCCCTCCTGAGCCATGGGCTCAGGGTCGGGGGTCATGCCGTCTCCGTACTCCATGTCGTAGGGGGCAGGGGAGCCAGTCTCCTGTACTGCTTCGCCTTCCTCATCAGTGGCCTTCATGCCGTTGATGTTCACATTAATGGTCATGCCCCGCCCGTCGGCATGGTCGACAACTTGCGTTTCTTGAACGGGGGCTTCGGTTTTTCTTTTAGCCATAGTAGGTAAAGTTTCCTGGAATGAAATAGAAGACTCCGTTGGAGTAATAGTTATCGAGCCTTCGGGGGGTGTCTCGGCAAAAGCCGTGAGGCCTTTTACCGCAGGGATTGACACGAGGCCGAGGTGGCGCAATGCCAGTTGGCCGGGTGTCGGATTCGTATCCGCGTCGGGCAGGTAGAACGAGCTACTGACCTTCTTGAATACGCCGTCGCGAATCAGGCGTTCCGCCTTGGGGGTCAGTTCGACCTTCCCCCAAAGCGACTTACCCTTTCGCCACACTTCTCGGACCCAGCCAAGGGCCGGTGTCCCATCGTCCTGGTCATGACCGATGATCAGGGGTGCTTCGTGTCGACCGGGGTCGTAACTGGTCACCACCTGATCAAGGTCTTCGTCCGCAAAGACCATCTTCTGACCGCTAGAGCTGATCTGCGGACCGGATCGAAAGAGTTCGATGTATACGGTTCGCTTAGGTTGTTGCTCGGTCAGAGGGGAATCAGCGTTCAGAACTTCTTCCAGGTTTTTGCGAAGTCGTCTTGCCATATCAATCTTTCAACGTCAGGCGTTCAAGTTAGTGGCATCGAGGAACGCAGTGAACCGCTCTTCGTTACGGCTGAAGCTATCGCTCAGGAGCGAGACTTGGCCTACGGGGGTCCGGACAATCGTAATTGCGAGACGCTCGAGGGTTGGGCTAGTTGCCACATAGGCGTCCATCCGCACAGTTCCCTGCTCGAGAAGCGCGGCGCTATTATTGCTGTCGCCACAAACCACAAGATAGGCTTGCTCAGCACGATTACCGAACAACGCACCTTGGCGATAGAACTGGTTAAGGACTTGGTTCGCAATAGACTTGACTCTCGCATACACTGTGCCGGCCGAATCAATGCTCTCGAACAAGATATCATCGAAACTGCGGTTCATCACATCAACGAGGACGTTAAGAATGACGCGAGTGTTCACGAAACGGAACAGCGGGCTGCTGGAGAGGGTGCGTGCGCCCCAAACCACAACGCCACGATTTGGAAGTGAGCGAATTGGGTTGAGGCCGAGAGCGTAGGTAACTTCCTGCTGCTGAGCACTAATGGTGAACTTGAGGCCGGTAACCCCGCGTAGCGGATAACGCGATCCGGCCGGAGGCTGCTGGAACCCCTCGTTGATGAAGCGTCCACAGGCGATACCAGCAACGAAGGAACTGGGGGGAACGAAACGGTCGCTCAGGTTCTTCACATACGGGGCGTAGGAGGCTGCGTGGCCGTAGAACGCACCGACGGTGCGCTTCAGGACATCTAGTTCGTCCTGGGCTTGAGACAGGTTATCGATGTCACCGCCACAGTCAATAAGTGCGACGTGTTGGGTGTTAGAGATACCTTCCGTGACGCCGAACCGGCCTTCCGCTGCGGCGACGAGGGTTTGAGTCACCTTCAGCCTTTCGGCCACCGCCTCGCTGCGCGAAGCGAGATCGGAGCCAGCAGAATAGGCGAGGGTTGCGTAGGCCTCCGGCGCCATTAGGAATCCGGGCGCATAATACTCATCGCTCATGCCTTTCTCGATGGCATAGACGAAGTCCTGGGATTTGGCGGCCGAAGTGAGCTTGTAGCTCTCGTAGCCAACATTCTCAGTCACCGAGGTGAGCTTGACAACATTGCTGTCGATCAGGCCTTGACGATTCACACCGGGCAGCACAGGACTCACCAAACCATTCTTCGCGGTGATCCGGACGCGCAGGACGTAGCCAAACGACTCGAAGCCATTAGCGAGGGATTTGTCCAACTTCGCTGTAGCGCCAGCGGCCACAGTGACAGTGCTGGGGGTTACCGTCGCACTCGTATCGCTCGCGATGGCGGAAACCGTAAACCGGGTTCCGTTGACAACGATCACACTGCCAACACCGAGTTGTTGTGTGAACAGAGTATTGGTACCAGTGACCGTACCCGCGCTAATCGCCACTGTACCGGCCAGCGTAATATCCTCGAGGTCAGGACGGATGAACGGTGCGCCGTGGCTGGAAACAAGGTTGTCTACAACCTTGTAGCCGTTGTTCGGAGCGTAATTCGTGCCAGAATAATTCGACCCAGTCGCTACGGCCTCGATGTCATAGTACTGCTCGAGATCTTTTTCGGTCAGGATGGCGATCAGCTCATCGCGTAGGCCTTCGGCCAACTCATCTGGCGTAGCTCCATTGACAATGATGGCTCGGTTTTCGCCAGCAACCGACACGTAGAATACCTGTACTGAGTCGGGGAGGTATCCAGTCCGGGTTGCTACACCACCAGTGATGGTAACGGTGCCAGTAGGTACGGCGGCATTACCGCCAGACAAGATTTTCGCAAACGCCGTAGTACCAAGGTCGTAGCGCCAGTACGCTGCATCGGCATCGGCCCATTTGTCGCCTGCGCCAACACCTGAACTGAAGTCTTTCGACACACCGACAACTTTGTCATCGGGGATAGAGGCTAATCCTGCGCCGCCATTGGCGACAGTGGCGAGCAAGAAGTCTTTGAGGATATTGGATTGGTCGGTGGTTGGGTCATAGGTTCCGGCCGATGCCGCGTTAGCGGCGGCGATGAACAGGCTGACAGCCGAGCCATCGACGTATAGGACGGGCTCGCCGGTCTCCACCTCACGACTGTTACAACGGAAGTTGATTTCCTTGATCGAGGTATAGAGCTTGACGATGTCAGCCGTATCGAGATTCAGGGGCGATGCATAGCCCGTATCGCTGAAGTTGTAAGCGACGAAGCGGTCGATGACCGGCAGCACAGCGCTGTCGCGAGCGAAGATGCGGAATTTCCCTTGAGTCGCCTCGGTGGCGGTTTGCTCGACACGATAGAAGTCGGCAAAGCCGTCCGAGCTGGTGCTGGACAGATAGTTGTATAGGTCTCTAGCGTTGTCGGCAGTGTCGATACCGGTGGTGGTGATTACCCGGATTTCGTCGCCATCCGGATCCAGCACATTGATCGGTGTGCCATAGTACCGACCATTCACCTTTAACGCGAAGGCGTTGTAGCCAGCACCCGCACCGCTGACACTCAAATCGATGACGGTTTCGGGGGTCGGAGTGACACGAGTAAAGTAGAGAATACCGTTAACACCGACGTTATCAAAGTAACCTTTGATCGCATCGTAGGTCACAGTGGCGCCCGTGCTACCGACAGGCACCGAGCCACCCACCCTCTGCAAGTAGTCTTCCGCCGATGCGATTTGGGTCGGGGTGTAGGGTAAAAATTCTGAATAAATCCCTTCGCTACCCGCACCATAGTATTCGTCGGCCGGAGTTGTACCGAACAAATAACCTACAGCGTGGCTAGCGATGGGCTGTGGAAGTCCGCCTGTGACAGACTGGGCGACAAATACACCCGGTCTATTCAGCGCAGCGGCATTCACTGTAATCGAAGTTGCCAAGGCTTAATCTCCGTTGTTGACAGTCCTATCAATAAGCTTTCAACGCGATGTGGGGGCGAATTCACAAACTACGCGCCAAACGCCTTGTATAACTCATATAGGTTGGTCATTAGCCAATCCGAACACAGCTCGGGGCCACACTTCGAGTTACCCATCATCCTCACCACGCTGCGGAGGAGAAGGTTGAAGTCCTCTGGGCCCATGGTCGTCGAGGACAGTTTCATGAACCTACTGAGCTCCATAAAGTCTCGATTCTTCGAGATCTGGAACAATATCAGCATATACTGTAGCAACTCACTCGGCTCGTTTTCAGGAGTGAATCGGATCTGGGTTGGCATTTTCATTCTTAATCTGGTCCATGGCTTCTTTGTGAATCATGCACATAGCGGTGAATTTGGACATCGGCACGGTTTCCATCTCTCTCACACCCTGAAACGATCCGTTTTGGATGGAATAGCACTGCTTGAGCCAAGTTTCCTTCGACATATAGTTACAGAGGATGTGTTCGCGCAGAGCGTGATAGAGGAATCGGATCGTCTTAGGTGTGAGTTTTGCGGCCCGTAGGGGCCGGGTACACAAGTGCTCGAGGATAAGTGTTATGTCAGACCCTGAAATTGTTTCACTTTCCGTATCGAACAACGAATCGAGGTACTCTAGATCGTTGCCGGTGATATCGCGGAAGCGAAGTTCCCGGCCACTCCCATCCACACACGTCACCGTGTAATCATAATTAACCTCAACTTTTCATATCCTTCTCTTCGTCCTCACTACCACCCAACAACTCATTGATCGCTTCGCCCAACATCTTAATCTGCTTCGCCCGCAACCTCTTAGCGTCCTTGAGGGTGAGTTTGCGGCCACCGGCCTCGGGAGAATGAAGAATACAGATAGTTTTGAGAGTCGCCTGGACCTCATCGAGAGATTTGTCACTCGAGATTTTCGTAATCTCGATTAAATCTTCTGCGCTGGGCTCTTGAAGGGAGAGGAATCTCCCTGGCGCGATCTCAACTGCAACGATTTCAGGGTCACCAAAATCGAAATCGGAGAGGACGGAGTCTTGCGCGGTGGTTTCAAGATCGCGCAGGGATTTGGAAGATAGCGCCATTTCGGTGTGGGTATAAGGTGTGGGGGATTTATCCCCTCGCATACCAAACCCTTCACCTAATTTCTTTGAGATTGGTAGATGTAGTTGAAAGCAGTGTAGGAGGATCAGACCCTTGGCTGTCCAAGAGAATCCGTACGGGTATTGGGAGAACGAACGCAGTAAGGCCGACTATCGGAGTCGTGAAACGCAAGCGAGTGCGTTGACACGGCAGATGTTGCGTCAGCCTCGGTTCCTGTTGCGAAGCAACAGGGTGAATCCGGGTCCGTTGCGAAACCTCCGGGCGCGGGCGGCTGACTCCGTCGCTCAGGTCCCCCACCAATCTTGTAACGAAGAAATGTGGGGCTGGCAGAGATGGGCAGAGACCGGTGAGTACCTCCGAGCATCGGAAGTCTCCAGTAATCTCCTCGAAGAGGATACGGACCCTTGTGGTATTCCGGGGTGCGAGTGCGGTGAAAGCTAGATAGATATAAGATTATTTTATCTCGATGGCGTATTACGAGAATAGCGGCCAGGTAAACGACGAAGCCATCAGTATAGCGGGTGGCCGAACGTTCCAGGTCATTCAGCTAGCCGACAGCGAAGGGAATATTATCAATCCGGCCAGTGGTGAAATTGTCCTGGAAGGAGACGTCGTAATTGGGACTGAGATCGAGATTGCGAATGATGAGGGCAATCCTATACCGACTAGTGTCCCGGTTCGGACACCAACCACCACCAGCGTAACCAGCACTGCTAGTAGTACGACGGTGTTGGCGGCTAACACCGACCGTGGGGGCATTAGCATTCATAATCAGTCATCCGCCACCCTCTACCTCAGTTTTACGAGCCCAGCCACCACCGCTAACAGTTTCCTCGGGATGGCCCCAGGCTCCGTGTTGTTCCTCGACCAGCAACTCATCGTCACCAACGCCATTTATGGCATGTGGTCCAGCGCCAACGGCACAGCCCAAGTGACGGAGTACGTGTGATATGGCATTCTATTCTCCACCCAATGTAGTTGGAACCAACGGACAGATCCAGTACAACGATAATGGCGTGTTGGCGGCAGCGCCCGGTATTAGCTATGACAAAGGGTCGGCTACGATATCAGTCACTCTGCAAGGCGTATCTACTAACCTCAACCAACTCCTAAAGTCTCTGGCCGAGTCCGAAGCAATCCGCCTTCGTGGCACATATAGCATCGGCGTAGCCGGCACCGTCCCCTTCGGCGTAGGTCCAATAACTTCGACGGGCATGGACCTCTCGCCCATCGGTGCGGAACACTACAATGTGATTGATATTAAATCTGGTAGTTTCTGTTGAAAGCAAGGTAGAGATTAGATCTACCCGCAATGGAAATTCGCCTATACCGGGCTATGCCCGAACACCTAGGTCCGGCCGTCCAACCCCCAGATTCTGACGAATCTGGAAATCCGCTTGTAACCTACGTCTGCCTGGAGCGCGAAGCGGACCCGGATGCGAATAATCACCTCGGGTACGACTTCTGGGGGGCGTATGCTGAGGATCCAGATCTTCTGGGTGCGTGGGAAGAGAAAAACAGCGAGTCTTTGATTCGTATCGAATACGCTGAGTTGCCTAACCCTGTAACTTTCTATCCCTATCCCTTCTCGGATACAGACCTTTCTCCAGTCCGTGCGCGAGATGAGTTCGGGCGGTTTATCGCCGACAATCCGACCACCACTGATGTAAACGAGGCGTGGATCTAGATAGATAGATAGTTACCTCACCGCTCTTTACCATTCCCCCCCCCACAATGACTCCACTCCTCCGCATCAAAGAACGCATCGCAGGTCCTTCGGGCATCTATGGCATCGATAATTCGTGGTACGGCTACCTCGATGAGTTCAAGTACACCATCGGTTTAGCCGGCCTCAGAGGGTTCGGTGTAGGCTGTTGTCGTCCAGAACTCCTGCCGTATGACATCGCCGAGATGCCTGGCACCACCGACCGCTTTAGCCCGAACTACGGCAATTATATCCACTTGCCTTCGGCAAGCATCGTGTGTTTTATTCCGGCCCACTACGTGGATATCCAGGCTCCTGGCGATATCAACGCACCGAGCTACGGCACGAAGGTGGTTATCAGCTCGACTCAGAGCGGGAACGGCGTTCTCGCTAAGGCGTTTCGGAACGGCGGTGGTGAGTTGGCCGGCGTATTTGTTGATAAGTATCAGGGCAGTAACTGCAGGCCGGATGGCAGCGGTCAGCCCAATAGCACTGACGGCCTCCCCGGCACTCTGCCGAACACTGGTGGTATCTTTGCTAGCCGACCTCTACATTGGCCGGTATCCGCCATCGGGCTGAGCGGCACCCTCCGAAGCCCCTTTAGCTACTGCAATAGTACGGTGTTGAACGGTGCAGCCACCACTCCAGCCAACAACTACGGCGGGATCTGGGCCGCATGTAAGTCTCGCGGTAGCGACTGGTACCCTGTCCCCATCTGGCTTCGTATCCATCTCGGCTACCTCGCCCTCGCCCACGCTCAGGCCCTCCTCGATGACACGGGAGCACCCGTTGCTAACGCAACGGCCAATGCGGCGTGGATGGATGTTGCGCCATACTCCCCTAAGGGTAATAATAACAACGGCGCGGATATCAACAAGACGAGTCTGGTGTTCTCCAGGACGGATATTGGCGGAGCCGCCGCAGGTGGCTGGGCGGGTGAGTCGGCTCGCGCATTCACTGGCGCAGCGAGAATTGGTAGTCTGTCGGCCGTCGAACACACAACACATAACGGCCAGTTGTGCGGGATCGTCGATGTCAATGGCAATCAGTGGGATATCACACCCGGACTCACAAACAACACCGGCACAAATGCCGGCTATAAAGTCTTCAGCGACCTTGATGACTACACGACCGTATCCAGCAATGCTGGCATCACTGGTGCGGCGAACGTCATCAGCCTAGCGGCTGATGTTTCTGACGACGGGGTGTGGTGGGGCAATGATAACGCCTGGATTTATCTGGTACCCGATGTAGGTGGCACGTACCATCCAAGTTCTACTTGGTCGGCTAATGCGACTCGTAAGGCAATGGCGGAGTGTGGTTTGCCCAGGCAATCCGGAACCAGCCTGACACAAACCTCCACCAACATCTTCGGAGGTGACGGTCTGTACCGAGCCCACAGGTCCGACCTGCTTCCGCCTGTAGGCGGTCGCTGGAACTACGGCGCTCTTGCGGGTTCCTTTGCGGTGGCTCTGGACAGCGCCTCCAGCGACCCGGTCCAGACCGTCGGTGGCCGTGCCGCCCGCTTTCTTTCCGTTTAGAGTGCGATAGCACTCAATCCCTATGGGTAATACTTCCGATCCATACCTTCTCTGCCAAAAACGCTGCAGGGACCTTTGCATATACCTAAACGCTGTCACCCGTAACATGCCAAAGTACGAGAAGTATGTGTTGTCAGCTAAAATACGAGACTGTGGATACACGCTGCTAGAGCTAGCCGTCTCCGCACAGGTCAAATTTTACAAAAGAACCGACCTAACCAAGCTTAACGTACAAAAACAACTCCTTAAGCAGTACTTGCAATTATCTTACGACTGCGGTCACATCAACTTAACCCGCTATCGCCGTTCTTTACGTCTGCTCGACGATGTCGGGAAGCAGCTTAGCTGCCTTCTCTCTCTCGAGTGAGGCAGAACCCTATGCTTCCGCATGTAGGCGGTAACTGGAACAACGGCGCTCATGCGGGTTCCTTTGCGGTGAATCTGAACAACACCTCCAGCAACACGAACCAGAACGTCGGTGGCCGTGCCGCCCGATCTCAGCACATTTCACTCCCAAGCCACGGGGAAAAAGAAACACCCGTCGCGTGTAGTGCTGAAAGGTGGGCTTCTGTCTCGGACGTTACGCGCCCGAACTACTCAGGCATGGGAATTCTAGTAGCTTAGCGACCGTCTTCCTGTGCCACAAAAAATTAACGGGACTTGGGAACAGATCTGCACGTTTGAGGCACTACACAGGGCGTGGCGAGAGGTAAAGAGGGGCAAGTCGGAAAGAGGTGTGGTTCTTCGATATGAGAATAATCTGGCCTGTAATCTGGAGAAAGTTCTGATCTCTTTACGAGAAGGAACCTATCGACCTAAGCCACACTACGAGTTCGTACTTTATGATAACAAAGAACGCCTTATACAGGCTCCGCATCTCGAAGACCGAATCGTTCAGCATGCTGTCTGCAATGCTATACGTCTACCTGTCCAGAGCAGATTGATTGACCACACTTACTCCTGCCTAATCGGGCGTGGCGTCCACAGATGCTCGGATCAGTTAAGTAGATATCTCAGAACAGGAGAATATACCTACTACCTGAAGGCCGATGTCAGAAAATTCTTCTATAGCATAGACCATGAGTTACTGATGTCCGAGGTTAGGAGAATCTTCAAATGTGAAAGGACTATAAATCTCCTAGACTTATTCGTTAAAGTGAACAATACCGCCGGACAAGGAATACCCATCGGAGCCAGTACGAGTCAGATATTAGCCAACCTATCCCTCAACCCACTCGATCACTACGCAAAACGTGATTTAAAACTACACACATATCTCCGATACTGCGATGATATGCTAGCCCTATTCCACACCAAAGAAGAAGCCACCAAAGCACTTTTAAACCTAGAAGACAAACTAAGAGATCTTCGATTCTCTCTGAACCCTTCCTCTCATATTGGTAAAGTGTCCTCTGGCATAGACTGGGTTGGCTATAGGCACTGGCCGAGATATAAGTTGGTAAGAAAGTCTACAATCAGACGTATAAAGGACAGGTTGCCACTGCCAGCCGAGGTCAGAGCTTCATACATCGGACATGCGAAAGGGACAGCCAGCTTCAGATATATATCTTGCCTGTGCAGACGGTTTCGGTTGAAAGCAAGGTAAGAGGGTAAACCCGTTACACCGATGTCTCATGTCAACCACTCGTTTACAAAAGCCCAAATCGCCGCGTGGAGAGAGTGGGCTAGACGAAACCAGCCTGGAAGAGTTAACACAAACCTCGTCGAGCGAGAAATCAGACCCGAACCCCGCATCGGTGGACCCCAGCCCCGCACCGGCTGCAGTAGCTGTCGTCGACTCCGGTGAGACTGCGTCTCACCTCTACAGCGCAACTGATGCAAAGTTGGCTACCCGCATGACTCGGGAGATCGCTCAACACCTCGGCTTGGCCGGCAAATCACGCTCCATACGGATCTAGACGGTTGTGTTCAACACAGAATCAGAAAAACAGATTCTCGCTCAGTCCCTCCTGGAGTCGCGCGACCGCGCTGGTGTCGTTCAGTGCTTAGCTTATATCCTCGAACATCACACTCCCTTCGCCCTGTATATCGCCACTGCAGATCGTAGTAACTGTCTGTGGATTTTTGACCCTGACACCGTCTACGAGATGTTGGGGGGAGAAGATATCCACGACAAAACCTTCCGAACTGTCTTCACTGATGATATAGAACGCAGAGAGGGAATCTTGTTCTATGTTCTTCGTAAGGTCGGCCCAGCAATTGTAGTCAGACTATCCCACGAAACCGTCCTGGACGTGCTGGTCGAGTTAGAGACCTACAAAGGGATGTAGGAGATATTTACTTTAACCGAGATAGTATTACCAGATCGGTTCACCGCCCTCACATAGAACGTCCCATCGATGCTGTTGCCGACAACGAGGGGAAGCAGATCTTGGGACAATGTCGTGCCCGTCGTAACCACATCGAGAACGATGCCGCTATTCAACGGAGCTGGATCTCCCTCCGACCTCGTATCAGCCGACCTCGCTGCCTCGGACGTATAAACGGTCACCCAGGCCGGAACGGTCGTAGTGACATTCGCGATGGCGTAGTAGCGAGTGCCAGCGATATCCAGCGTGCCCACAGCGTCATCGGCCAATGCTGGCGTAGTCCGGGTTACCTCCACCTCGCTCGTTACCACCTGCACAGAAGCCAGTGTGTTCTCAAGAGTCGTGATGCGAGCTGAGAGACTCGAGGTATCACCATCGATCTGGGTAAGCCTCGTATCGATGTCATCGATGCGAGATGAGAGGTTACTTACCCCTAGATCCGTCGTATCGATGAGTTCGTTGAGTTGAGTGCGGTAACTCTGGACATCGGCCTCCAAGCTTTCAAACGCCCCCTCGAGGTTTGTGAACGACTCGGCTACTGATTCGGACAACGCCCCCTGTGCTGAAGCGCAAGCGGTAGCGAATGCCTTGAGATCGCGTATTTTCGCGTAAGTCCGGTCCGCACTCCGGACATTGAGGATACCGGTCTCCGTGGTCGGATCGATGCATTCCGCTAAAGCGGAGCCGAGCCGTAGACCGCTCTTTACGCCCCTCCCGTCCTCAACGAACAACGACAGCCCTTCAACAAACCCGTCTTGGGCCAGCACTTCACCCGTACTAGATAGTTCTTGACGAGCGATATTCAATAGGCCGCCCGCATAGTCTTCGATAAACCTAGCTCTGAGATCTGCCACGCCGTCTTAGTCCAAACCCTATATCTTGCTTTCAACGAAAAACCTATACAGCGAAGGGGGGATTATCTGTGGTGGTGGATCAGCGTCCCACTTAACAACCCAGTTATTCGTTAGAAGCATACGGAGTTTGCTGGCTATACGCCTATCACCCCAATCGATGTTATTTCCTCGCAGATCCAACACCGTCTCGTACTGTTTCCGAAATGTGCCAATACCTCTCACATTAGCGCTAGCGGTATACACCGGTCTAAAATCCCGAAGTAACTGCCTGAGCGTTTCGGTCGACATCCGACAGTCCCTCGCAATAACCTCGCGCAAGCTGTAATTTAGTCCTAAAGAAATATACCGTAACCCTTCGCATCCACTAATATCTAGGCGTTGGAGGTTTGGCGCCTCGTGGACATAGAGATGTTGAAGGTTAGTGTTGCCTTCGAGGTTGAGAGTCTGCAGGCTAGGTCTGGGCAGATTGATATTCACATAGACCAGCCTATTCCGCTGCAGGTTGATGTTGATAATCCTCGGATCGATCATCGCATCTCCTTCTACCCAATGGTCATCCCATGTTAGTAGAGATTGGTTAGTGAGTTTGAAAGTATCGATGCCTTGGCCATTAGCCTCGACCTCCACCTCCATCGAATCGGTGAATTGCTTCCGAATCGATGCACGAAGAATCGGTTTTTCTCCCATCACATAATTGAAGTATTCGGCCCCTGGGCCAAACTCTAGTATCGGTGAATTCTCTACGTATTTGCAATACGACCTCATGGCTTCAACCTCCCACCCTGCAACGTACTCGGACAATACGGTAACCAGTAGCGACCAGAGGTCGGAGACCTAAATCTCTTACACTTAAGCAGGTTCATACATGCTCCGTATTCGAAAAGATTCTTGAACCCCGCACATAGCATCTCCGAGTCTTTGAGGATTGGAGTTCGAGAGAGGTCGGTGAGACCGGACACGCTGAAGGGTTGCTGTGGGTGATCAGTTGGTACGGTGGCATAGGACACATTTCGGCTTAAACCACTCCCCAACGCTCGATCGATGGGCACGATGCCCAGTGAGAAGGAGGGGTCTTGTCCATATCCGGTCTCAGGAAACAGAGATTTGTTGTACCCCCTTGAACACAAAGCATTGGTGTCGTATCCCAACTCCGTACAATTTGTGGTGCCGAACCTTCGGCAAGAGGCGATGGGGTCGAAGGCCGAGGGCGTAGCCGAGGTAGTCGGCGAAGACGGCAGACTATACGATGTGGTGTAGTCGGAGATAGATGTAAGGTAGGACCCCTCATCCGTTGTTTCTGTCTGAGTTGTGTTGTTATCCCCTATTCCTTCAATACCCGCCGCCAATAGATTCGACACAGCGATGCGGATGTATCCCCCTCCCTCGCTCTCACTCGCCTGCTGAGTAAATATACCTAGACTAGAGCCTTTCGTGGATACGAGGGCGGCCTCTTCGGGAAGAAGAGAATTGGAGATGCGGATCCCATTGGGAATCCGAGAGTTCCCAATGCCTGGAGACTCCAAAATCTTGTACGAATCCGCATCGATGACACCCGAACTCACAATATCGACCAACGCACCGAATTCTTTGTTCTGGGCTTGGATAGCCGGATCTGTGTACACCGTCGCTTCGCTCCGCGCCGAAGATCCTTTGTCTTGCAGGATTAGATAAGCGACGTATAGTCTCTCAGACAACGTCTCGAGGGTGTCAGTCAGAGATAGGATGTCTTCGAACTCCTCCGCCGATTTATTGACTAGCTGCCCTGAATTCCGATATGGGGATAGCGTATAGAGTAAACCAAAAACATTACAATATCGTAGCAATGATGTCATCCGACCACCTCTCACACCGTCCAAGAGCTGGCCGAGGGGCGATGTTGCGCTAGGCTCGTTGAGATAAGTGTATAGTTCGGTGGGGGTGAGTCCTTCAGCTCGGTCATAGAGGCCGGCGATATCCGGCCCGATGTTTCCCGCTGACTCGGAGATTAGCCTATTCCACGCTGGCTGTTGAGATGCGTAGTCGGTGCCTCCAACCATCTGCGCGACCATGCCCGACAACAACGAGACCGATGCTTTGTCCTTGATGACCGTTGGAACCCCCTGCTGAACCAAAAGTGAGATGGACTCAAAGAGGTCGAGGTTGTTTCGGCGCAAGATGGCGTCGAGGGTGACGAGTTGCTCGGGGTCGACGGCGTAAGTGAGGGGTACGAGGTAGCCAATGAGCTTGGAATATTTACTGGCCACTACCTTGCTCGTCAGAGACCTGTTGACGTCTAGCAACTCGAGCAATCGGATCACTGGCTGATTACCGTATAGAAAGTCAATATACCTCTCGATCGCATCTTGGCCACCAAACTCATACAGCAACTTGGTGAGGTCAAAGGCCCGGAAGAACGAGATCACATCTTGTGAGTCGGTGAGAGGAGCGAAGCGGTCGAGGAGTTCGGTAAAGTTGGTAGCTGAAAGAATATTTTGGATCTCCGCTCGGCTAAACCCGAGGTTTGCTAGTTTCCCCTCTATCACCTTTCTGTCTGGCTCATAGTAGGTGAGATCGAGGGATGGGACGTAGCCTCCGGGCCTGAAGCCTGCCGTCCGAAGGGTCTGTGTCAACTCGGTGAGAAGGTTAGCCAACTCCCTGAACCGGTCACTGAACCCTCCGAGATCAGGCTCGTAGCCCGTCAACGCGAACAACGCTCGGTGGGCCTTGAGCAAACCTCCCACCGCGCCCGTCATCCCCCCTGTACGCCCTGCCGCATCATTGGATGCGGGGAACACCCGGCTCAACACACTCGCCTGAAGCGAAAAGCCCTGCTTACGGACCGAGGCGACCGTATCTCCGGCTTTCAGGCATAACACATACACCGACTCGAGGGCGAGGGATACGAAATCTAGGGTGGCTTTGCTCCCCTGCGGGGGTACGTATCGATCGGCTATTCCTGACACCCCATATCTCTCGGCCACAGGACTGCTAGCCCCCACCCTCTGGTTAGACGAGCGAGTCGTGTACAACGTCTCAAGGAACTTAAGGCCCTGAACCCTCTCCGATGTGGTCTTGTAGCCATAGATGTTCTCGAAGTCCCCGAAATTACCTTCCAACACGCCCTGCGGTAACACCTTGCCGTACGACATCGCCATCAGATACTCGTAGTACCGGGCCTGATAGTCCACCGCGCCGACAACCGAACCCTCGTAGCCCCCAAACTCCACCGAGAAGTTATATAGTCTCTCTGCGTCGCTGTAGATCTTTTTACCTTCACCAGCGAACGTCGCGACGAGAAGGTCGGTGTCGACCGGATCTAGAGGTTCGGGAATCTTGGAGTCTGAGATTATTTCATTTATCTCCTTCGCCGCACCGACGATTGATTTGGCCCTAGACTGAATCGCCCTATCAAAAACGTTTGCGTACCGGTCGCGTAGACGAGACCGAGGGACTGCGGAATTAACAGGTTGCCTATTCTCCCTCAGCAGTCTAGACTTTGTAGGTGGCAAAACAATGGTGCGTCCAGCTACTCCGTATTCCTCAATACCTCCCAAATACTCCCTCGTACTCTGAGTCAGCAGTTGCTTCGCATCGCCGATGATCTCGGCCAGCAGCCTCTCGTACTTTTGATACTCTCGTACCGTATCCGGATCGGCTACACCGTTCTCTTCCAAATCCCGATACAACGACCTCGCCACGGCCTCGAAAACCGCCAGCGATCTGGTGACATCGAAGTTAAGGGTGAATACGCCTGCCACCAACATCGGCTTCAACGGATCGAGGGATACAACCTCACCCCCTTCAATGCGATCGGTTACCGCGAGCAACAGGTCGACCGCTACGCGGTAAAACCGGACCTCGTCCGCTTGGACTGGAAAATTGCCATACTCATCCAGGCCACGGGTTACAATAACCTTGATGTGTTCCCGAACTAATTCCGTAGCCGCGCTCACGAGATTTTTCTTTACCTTCTACTTGGCTTTCAACCAAAAATCCGTTGAGAGATAGATATGACCTCGCATACCTCATGCTAAAAATCGCCCTATTGTATACTGAACGCAGCAAGTCGGAGCGTGACCTGGGCAAGATGATTGGACATTTGTCCGGTCTACTCGCCGAACTCGAGAACGCCCAAGCCGATAGTATTATCTTGACGCCCGGCTCACTACCTGAGTTAGCAGAATACCGACATCTCGTCTATTGCGGCCTCGACCACCTAACCCTCGCCTCTCTCCACCTCGCCCTAGAGTCCACCGATGCCGAAGGCGTCCGCATCACCCTCTACGATGAGCCAGGCGCATCAGTGGAACGGGAACTCAATGCTCTGCTCTTCCGTGGTGTTGACCATGGTCGAATGCCGGCCTCCTCGGTGACTCGCCTCACCCACTCCTGGTCTCACCGCGATATCCTTGCCACCTGCAAGCAGGATGCGCTAAGATGCTCGGATGGACCAGAACCTTCTGGAAAATCTGCTAGCTCTGGGTCGGCTAAACCTACCTCTCGAGGTGGTAAAGGAAGTTCTCGAGCACGAGAAGTGGCGGATACGCGAGCAGCACAGGCACGAGAGAGAAATGCTGTCGCTCAACGCGACAGTGAGGGAGAAAAGCCCGGTATCGGCTGACACCGATGCCGAGTTCAATGAGGAGACGTCGGGTGGCCTAGCCGAGATAGGATCGATCGCCAAGTCCAAAGTCTCCCAGGCTGCCTCGAAGCGAGCCGAGACACTGGAGAATCCGGACAACCTGCCCATCCCCCTCCTCTCCCTACTAATCACCATCTCCTGGTGCGGTGAGAGGATGGGCCGTTGGCCCCAAGCCAAAGACACGAAATCCGCTCTGTCCTTACGGACAGAATTGGAAAAGGCTATCGAGAAGCACGGTGTCCGCACTACACACCGTTCCGTCGAGCTAATCTCCAAATCGCTTGCGATTTGGGATCCCAGAATCGTATCCGAACAACTAGATGAGCTGGCTGAACGATACGAGGTTATTAAATCGGCCAGTTTCTCCAGCTCACCGCTCTTCGTTGAGTTTGCGAAATCCTACCCCTACATCTCCCCAGATACCTTCGATAAGTGTTATGATCAGAACAATCAGGAGTTTGTCCGATCAGCCATCCACCTCCTCCGCAGGGAGTTTACGAAAACTCCACCTCCAGAACTCGAACATATGTCCGAGGGTTGGAGCTCTAGATGGCAACAACATCTACCGCATTTCATGAAACAATGGCAAGAAGAACTAAACAAAATGGAGACGAGAATGAGGTCGGCTCAGAGGGCATGGAAAAAGAGCGTGGAGTGAATGTCCTTACCAATGGGGATTTTGGCGTCTATGTACAGGGGGCCGAGGAGACTATTGAAATGTATGAGAAAAATGAAATTAGTAGGGAAGAGCTGTATAAGATAATATTAGATCTGGATGTTGTCTACAGAAGTAAGGAGAGTCAAAAGTAATGAGTAAATCTAAAAATAATAATAACTTTTTAGTATATATGTATATGCGCAAGGATGGTACTCCGTATTATGTAGGGAAGGGTCGTCCTAAGAGGCCTTATACCAAAGGGGGCAGACCTTGCAATACTCCAACTAGGGATAGAATTGTCATTTATCGAGAGAACTTAGACGAAAAGACAGCCTTTCAGCTAGAAAGAGAGCTTATTGCCAAGTATGGCAGGAAAGATATAGGGACTGGTATTTTGCATAATAGGTCAGACGGTGGTGAAGGACCATCCGGCTATAGACACTCAGAGAAAGCTAGAAAGATAATGTCAGAGAAAAGTTCTGGCAAGAATCACCCTAAGTATACACCTAGAGATTGGTATCACCCTATTTACGGAGAAGTTCTTCAAAAGTCTGCTTCAGACTTAATAGAGATGTTCCCCGAGCAAAAATTATCGTCCTCTTGTCTAAGTGCAGTTTCCAGTGAGAGATTATTTCACAATAAAGGGTGGAGACTATTGAAAAATAGAGATGTCCAGTATGAGTTACCTAAAAATGTACTTAGAGATTGGTATCACCCTAAACACGGAGAAATAACTGGTAAGTCAGTTTCTGATCTAATGGAGATGTTCCCAGAAGAAAATCTTAATAATGATAAGCTAGTAGCCGTTGCAAACGGTAAAGCATTCCATACTAAAGAGTGGCGTTTACTAAAAAATAAGTACTCGTCTTACAAAAGTTCTGTAAACCTGTGGGATTGGTATCATCCTGAACACGGAGAACTAAAGGGCATCTCTATACCAAGTTTGCTAAAAAAATTTCCTGGTGAGAATTTAATCCCTAGCTCATTAACATCTGTTACCGCAGGTAAAATTCTTCAGCATAAAAGATGGCGCCTATTGAAAAATAAAAATCTAAAAAGAAGAAGTAGTAGGAGAATTTGTAGAAACTGGTATCACCCTGAATTCGGAGAAGTTTTAAATACATCTATTTCTGAACTTATAGAGATGTTCCCCAATCAAAAATTAAAGAGGGGTCTTTTGAGTAGAGTTTCTAGCGGAAAAATTCTTCAATATAAAAATTGGCGTTCCCTTGAAAGAAAAGATGAAATCTATATAAAACCTGAAAAAGGAAAATTGTGGGACTGGTATCATCCGATATACGGACATGTACCCCAAACCTCTATATCAAAGCTCATAGAAATGTTCCCAAACCAAAAGCTTGCACAAGCCTGTTTAGGAAGATTAACCAGAGATGAAAAGAAGTCCTACAAAGATTGGATGGTTTCCCCAAAACCGTTGAAAGCTAGGGAGAAGAGTGACTAAATAGCCGTATGGCGGATCAACCTACAGAGAAGAAGCGCATAGTCCGTACTGGCTACAATGACCGCCTCTACAATATGGGGTTGAGTCAAGGCAACTTAGCTGGATACGTAAACGACCCTTACAACTTCTCGTCTACCCCTACCGTAGCTGGTAATACTGTCATCAGCCGCAGGGACGACATTCTTGTGACCGAGGGCGGAGGAAGCGCCCGGGCGGTGGAGCAATACACTAGGCTCTTTAACGATGGCCAAGTTCTATCCGCGTTCGATAAGTTTGCTGATGAGATTATTCAAAGAGAGTGGGTTGTTGCTCCAGCATCAGATAGTGATAAAGATGAGGAAATTGCAGAGTTTGTTCGTCAAACGATTTACCGTCTAGGGAGTGGTGGTAGACAAAGCCGGGGCAGAGATATGCTTGTCGCCCACAGTAGTGGATTTGACTCTTTTGTCAAAGGTATGTGTGAATCCCTAATCCTAGGGATTAGCATAGCTGAGATTTGTTGGGCAAGACAAGGATCTTATGTAGTACCTTCACAGCTTCTTATTCGAGACCCTAGGAGATTTTTGTTCGTACTGAATGAAGATGGATCAGTCTCGCCCCGCCTAGTTACTATAAACTCACCGGTCGAGGGGGTATCGATACCAATGAGATCGATGATTATTCATCGACACCATGCTTATAAAAACCTGGCAGATGTTTATGGTACAGGTCTCGGTCGTGTCATTTACAGCTTAGTAGAATTCCGCCGCACCTTGATGTCTTTCTGGCTCCAGTATGCGGATAAACACACTACGCCTACGGCGGTAGGTAAATTCAGCCTCGGTACACCGGAAGAAGAGGTAAAATCTCTATTCACAGCATTGCAGAGACTTGGTCAAGAAACAGCAATTATCTGTCCAGACGAATTTAGCATTGAATACCTGAAGTCTGAGGGCCGCCCTGAACTCTACGAGACTCTTATTACATACATCGATAAGCAAATTAGTTATTTGATCAACGGTGAATCCGTAGTAGGTCAGGAAGGGTCTGGTGTAGGAAGTTTTGCACGAGATCAAGTAGCAGATTCAGTAAGAATTAGAAAGGCTAAAGCCTTTTCCAACGAGTTAGATCAATTAATTAACTCAACACTGGTCCGCTGGATTGTCGAGTTGAATTACCCCAATGCTGCCATTCCCCGCATCTATCGCGATTTCAGCGATATCGAGCAGCGCGGTGAAGATCCAGTGAAGACCGTTCAGATTCTAACCCAGCTCCAAGCTGTTGGCTATCAAGTCACCGATCTCGACTGGCTACGAGATAAGCTACTTATCCCCTCTCTCGAGAAGATGGACATGTCGCAAATGCCGGGCATGCCAGGGATGGGAGAGACGCAATCGGTCGAGTCGGGTGAAAGCGATACCCCCGTCTTGGGCGAACGCGCCATCGGCCAGATGCTATCCAACCAGACACCCGTATCCACCGAAAACCTCGACTTCACCGAATTTGACGAGAACGGGGACCTCAAAGATCAGACTACACGCGATAAAGTTGCGAAGAGGATTTCTGAAAGATTCTCTCAAGGTGGTATGGATGATATTGGCTGGGAGCGACTCGCAACTGGCATTAGTGGTAATGACGTAGAAACATCCAGAGTCGTTATTGACGAATATACCAGCCCAGGAGACATCATCTACACCGCAAAACGTCTTCTCGATGAGATACGAACAATACCAGCCCGGTCTATGCCTCCGGAGGAATATAATCTTAGACAAAATTTGGTCAAATACGAAAACACCGTTCTACGTGAGGAAGACTTGTCTCCCGAGGAGATTACCGACCTCATCAACACCTACGCCCTCACCTACCGTCTCAACCGCCGCTTCGTCCACAACGAATGCGTTGTCCTTGATCCAGAAGCCACCGGCTACTGGTCGTACTTCGCACCCTATTATATGTGACGTAGTCACATGTTGAAAGCTAGATAGACGGAGACTATCCACAACTCCATATACCCATGATCAAGATTCGTCCTAGCACACAAAGTCAATATCTTGTGACGGCTAGCCCCTGGGCTCACTACTTCACCTCTTTTAGTGGTATTCGGCACACAGCCTCCACCGCACAATACGCCGACGGTGTGACCCAACAAATCTATCAGCTCAAGGGCCCCAAGACCCTAGCTGAATTCAACCTCGCCGTACCCTTCGACCCCACCATCCACTACGATGTGGTCGATTTTTGGAAAAACTCTGGCTGCGACTACCTGTCTCTAACGGTAACCCCTGTCACCTGCGGCGAAGATCCTCAGCCCCTCGGCACCCGCACCATTATCGTACCCGACGCCCAAATGACCAGCCTCAACTTCGGCGTTGTTGACCGTACCAGTGGTAACCCTAGCACCATCGAACTCACCTTTGTCGGTGATACGTTCACTTTTAACTAAAAGTGGCGGCGAGGTCGTTTGACGGGTGTGCGCTGACTGCCGCGCAAAGCGAAGCTTTGAACGCGGTAGGAGTCACATCGGTAAGCGATATCTCCTGCAGTGCAGGAGATCTGAATACATGTGCCCTTAAAAAGATATACGAAAAAACAGGAACTTATTTCCAAACTGGGAACACGATAACCGTGACAATAGCTAATCACGGCTTGTCGACTGGCACCTTATTGGATTTATTGTTCATTACAGGTAAGTCAACTAGCGGTAAATACACCGTTAAGGTTACTAATCCTGACACGTTTACGGTCACAACAACGGGTAATCTCCGTAAAGGTAATTTTTTCACCACAGAATCAGGGGGCACAAACACCTTTACCGTTGTTCTTAACACACAGCCAAATGCTGATGTCATAGTCACCTTCTCAGGACTAGACACCACAGAAGGCTCACTTAGCCCTACAACTCTTACCTTCTCAGACGCTAACTGGTATACTCCCCAGACCATCACAGTCACAGGTGTCAATGATTTTGTTTCTGACGGTGACATCTTATACACACTCACCGCCACTGCCTCTAACACAGGGGGTTACACAGGCACAGAAACGGCAACCATTTTTGTCGTTAATCAGGAGAATGGTATTCCGGGAATGCCGGCGATTGTAACTCCCTCTGTTGTTAGTCAAGATGACGATATTCCAGGCATTATTATTACTCCTACTGGAACCCTTATAACCTCAGGAAATGTAAAAGCATATCGAATTATTCGGGACGCGCGAGAGCTACTCTCTTTTTATCCACTCTACGATCCAACAAAGGGAATCTGCACACAATGGGGCGATATACCTTGGTCTTGGGACCACGAGGATGGCGTTAGCGATGAGCGGTGGCAAGTGGCTACCTACGTGGACACCTACTCCTACCGGACTGGCAATAAGGTACTTCGCATCGAAGAGGACGGCCGACGCATTGTTGTGTATACGGCCACCGCTAATGTCCCCGTCCCTGCCGGAGCATTTGATCCGGACCTCTGGTCCGAGGTATGCCATATTGTGGTGTCCGAGCCAGTAGGCTTACCAAACATCGCTGAATTGGAGAGTCGATATCCCTACTTCGACCCACAACCCGATCTGACCAGGTGGGGAGAAATCGATATGGAGTGGGGCCAAGAGCAGTTTTTCGTTGAAAGCTATACAGACCTGCTTTTAACTGAAGACCAGAAAAACTACCTGGTCTATGAAGATAACACTCCTTTGAAAATTACATGACTACGCCTAAGAAAATATCCGAACTCGCTGTAATCTCCAGCAACGACCTTGAAGACAACGATTACGTCGTTGTTGTGGATGATAGTCTGGTATCAGGATCCCCTGCTGATGCCACAAAACGTACCCTGCTCTCCTCGTTAAAGTCCTTCTTCGTTCCCGGGGCTTTCCAGACAGCATCGGAGTCAACGACCACTTCTATCGCTGATGACGCTTCGGAGAATATAGAGATTACCGGTGTTTCCAGGGTTTACACTCTCGCTAAGATAACAACCAGTCACGCAGCCTGGGTAGTCCTGTACAACAGCAGTGCGAGTAGGGATAGTGACTCTACTCGTACCGAGACCACCGACCCTCTGCCCGGATCTGGCGTCATCGCCGAAGTTATTACTGGGTCCGGCACTGAGCAGATAATTACCCCAGGGGTTGTGGGCTGGAACGAGTCGGATGATACAGTGTATGCGAAAGTGGTAAACAAGAGTGGAGGGCCGGCTACCATCACAGTTACTCTAACCTTCGTACCTCTTACCTCGGCTTGACAAAAATGGAACTCAGGGAATATATTGTTACTCTTCACAGGCATGAAGATCTGGAGGGATTTTATGAAGACATGGAAACCCCAGGAGGTAGCCTGTACATCCCAGATCGAGCTGTCGACCTCGCTGCAAGACGCCCGATAAGTCGTAATACGCACTATATGCTTACAGAAGAAGAGGTTGAGCTTGTAAAAAATGACAATAGAGTCTTAGATTGTGAGCTAAAGATAATTGTAAAAAGAGAGCCTGGGGGATTTATTCAGACATCTAGTAATTTTAATAAAGATGAGACAATAGCAATCGGAAATGTAAATTGGGGGCTTTTAAGATGTGAGAGAGGCTCTCAGATATCAGGATGGGGCACAGACGGAACATCTACTCAATCGGGAACAGTAACTGTTACAGGAACTGGAAAAAATGTAGATGTTGTAATCATAGACGGACATTTAAACCCAAATCATCCAGAATTTGCAAAAAATTCCGATGGTACAGGGGGAACTAGAGTCATTCAATACAACTGGTATCAGCACAATCCCCAGGTAACAGGAGGTGCTGCTGGTACATATGTATACCCCTCATCGGCAATTGAGTTGAGTAACGGCAATGATAATCACGGAATGCATGTTGCAGGTACAGCAGTAGGTAATACTCAAGGCTGGGCCAGAGATGCTAATATTTATAACATATCTCCATATGGATACTATTGGATCAACCAGGACTTTGGCACATATTCAAACTGGGCTTTGTACGAAGACGCAGCTATCTATCACATAGATTATATTAGAGAGTTTCATAAAAATAAGCCAATAAATCCAGCTACTGGGATTAAAAACCCCACTATCACTACGGGAAGTTATTGGAATCCCCGTACTGTACTAGCTTCTGATTTTGTCTCCATTAACTACAGGAGTCAAACTTTTACTTCTGGTACTTTATCAGATTGGTTTATTCGTTCCCAAACAGTGGGAAGTACATCCTATTTTAGCTATCAGGCATATAGTTCTAGTTTCGCTGCTGACATGGAAGATGCTATAGATGATGGTATAATTTTTGTATCAATTTCAGGGAACAATTCCTCTTATTTAGATATAAATGGTGGACTTGACTATGATAATGAAATTACTCATTATTGGAATGATGGTATAAACCCTGCAGGAAATTATTCATTCTACTGCCACAGAGGTAGCGACAATGCTGCAGCGCCTGGTGTCATTTGCGTAGGATCTATATCAGAGTTCTCCGATGACTCTAAGGCATTTTATAGTGGAAATGGACCCAGAGTAGATGTTTATTCACCTGGAACTTGGATAATCTCTTCTGTTCATGACGGGGTTAAAGACCCGTCAGTTACTGCTCCTACTATAGATGACCCAAGAAATTCGTCGTATAAGCTAGCAAAATACAGAGGCACTAGTATGGCATGCCCTCAAGTTACAGGGATTTTAGCCTGTGCTTTAGAAAATAATCCCAGGATGACACCCGCTGACTGTATAGACTATCTAAAGCAACACTGTAAGATTAATCAGATTACTGATGGAGATGGTACGTTTCTGGATACAACTTCGTTGTTAGGGTCAGACAACCGGTACTTGTACTACAAAAAGCAGCGAGAAATACAAGGTTATGTCACCGCCCAACTAACCAACAACGTTCGTAAACCCAGCGGCATGGTGTTCCCGCGCCGTCGATTCGTCTGATGTCATACAGCTATTCCGATATATGGAAAGAAGCTAGAGTAGAGAAAATTAACCTCTACGAGGCCGGAGATACCGTCTTATACGATTCGAATTGTGGTAATTATACCTGCGTCTATGTCGCGAAAGTAGATGTACCCTCATCCCTCAACTCTCCCCCTCCGGAATTACCCGACTACTGGCAACGCCAGTACTGTGTGGAGAATGGTCGGGAGAACAAATGTGCGAAGAGGATAGAGTGTGGGCCGGGTCGAGTTGTTGTGGATCTTGGCGGAGAAGGTGCTTCTAACCTTATCTGCGTGCCCGTTGAAAGCAGTGTAGGAGTTGGACCGCGTGGCTACGAATCTTTACGGTAAATCTTGTACATCGAACACCGGCGGTGTTCTAGATTCCTATACGAAATCCGAAGTCAATACGTTGTTGGCAGCGAAGGCGGGCACATCGACCACGTATACGAGGGCCTATCTGGACGGTCGGCTCTCAACTCTCGAGAATAGTATATCTTCCCTCTCCGCATCGGCCATTGACCAGACCGATCTCGACACAGCCCTAGGCGCTCTGCAGGTAGAGATCGAAGGCGATGTCGCAGCTACGTACGCAACTCTGGCTGGAACATACACCAAATCCGAAGTTGACGGCCTAATTTCCACCCTCGACCTTGACCCAGATACCCTGCTTCGCAGGGTTCCGACGGACACCGCAACCAATACCGTCGATCCGGGCTCCAACGACGCCATTCCCCTGACCCTTCGCGGATCCAGCACCAACGCCATCGTACAGCAGTGGCTAAACAACAGCGGTGATAAGATTGGATACATCAGCAACAACGGAACAACTACCCTCGAGGGGCCACTGACCCTCGGCCGCTTAGTATCCGACGGCAACGCCGCCCTCTCCGTATCAAATAAGCGTATCACGGGTCTGTCTAATCCAGCCATTGGTGCCGACGCCGTATCCCTGAACTACCTAAGATATTATACTCAATATTACTACGAGCAGGTCACCTCTCCTAGCCCGGAGTACGAGTTTCAAGTCACACAGATATGGACACTAATCGACGTAGTCGATTCAGGTGGAGATGGTAGCCTACTATACGACAACACCACTGGCGTATTCACCTACACCGGGCCGAGCGCGAGCGAGGTCCGGGCGCATTTTAGTGGTGGAACAGGTGTAACCATCACCGACGGCACCGTGGCTATCGGCCAACCGGTCTCCACCACCTCCGACGTAACATTCAACAACCTCACTCTATCCAACACACTATACGGCCCCGACACTCTCTACATCGATCCGGTGGTCGAAGGTGAAACTAACAGCGGTACTGTTGTAATTCGTGGTAACCTCCAGGTAGACGGAACTACGACCACGGTCAACTCGACCACACTAACCGTCGAAGATAAAAATATCGAACTGGGAACAGTAGATTCCCCCACCGATACACTTGCTGATGGTGGCGGCATCACACTCAAAGGAACCACCGATAAATCGATCTCTTGGTTAGGTTCTACGTCCGCTTGGACGTTCAGCGAACACATCGATTTGGCGGATGGCAAAGAATTTTATATCAACGGGACTAGCGTACTCAACTCGACCGCTCTAGGCTCCGGAGTCACCGGTAGTAGCCTAACCGGACTGGGTACCGTAACAACTGGCACATGGGAAGCAAGCACGATTGGTGTTGGATACGGAGGTACGGGCCAAACCTCGTATACAGACGGTGAACTACTGATAGGTAAGACGGACGGTAATACGTTAGTAAAGGCGACGCTCAGTGGCGGCACAGGCATCAGTGTAACGAACGGCTCTGGTACGATCAGCGTGGCTATCGACAGTACTGTTGTCACCACCAACGACAACGGCTCGGTCACATCGACAATGATCGAGAATGGCACGATTGTCGACGAAGATATCAGTGGTAGCGCGGAAATAGCAGTCAGCAAGCTGGCCAATGGCACGGCTCGCCAACTCCTCCAGACCGACGCGGCCGGCACCGGCGTTGAGTGGACAGACAACATCGATGTACCAGGCACCCTAGACGTAACCGGCATTGCCACCTTCGATACATTGGTGTCCATCGGTGCAGCCGAACCCACTACCTCGCAGCAGGTGGGCTGGAACGCCGACAAAGGTGCCCTGGATATCGGTTTGCTTAATGGGGTATTAAGCCCCCTCGGTCAAGACATCATCACCCTCTGCCGCAATGGTACGGCGAGTCCGATACCGGTTGGCACGGCAGTGATGTTTACCGGGGAGACTGACGGAAATAGCGGCAGGCTATACATCGCTCCGATGGTATCGAATGGCACATATCCTGGCTACGTATTCTTCGGCGTAGCCGCACAGAATATCGCGGCGGGGGTGGATGGATACGTGAGATCGTTCGGCGAGGTAAAGGGAGTAAACACCAATATCGATGAGGGCGGTGTAGATGGACAGTGGGCCGAAGGCGATATCCTCTGGTGCGATCCGGCTACGCCGGGAGGTTTCACGAAAATCGAGCCGCAAGCGCCCAACCTCAAACTCCCCGTCGCCGCAGTGATCTCGGTTGGCAATAACGGTATCGTTATGGTTCGGTGGGATACCGGCCGCAGGTTATCGGATCTCCACGACGTAGAGTCGAATGGCTCTACAGCCGATGGCGAACTTCTTGTGTACAACAGCACCGCATCGCGGTGGGAACACGGCACAATTGTGCCGTCGTTGGAGGTTACCGAGAGTCTGATTGTTAACGGTACCGAGATCATTGATTCGGTGAGAGATATTGAGGAAAGCAGACTTATTCGTCGCAACGGAACGGCTAGCATCGGCGTAGCCGGCACCGTCCCCTTCGGGGTCGGACCAGTGATACCACCCGGCATGAGCTTAGTCGGCATAGGTCCAGATTCCTACAACGTAATCGATATCTATAGCGGCAGTGTTTGCTAAACTCCGAGTTGAAAGCTAAGTAGAGATAGACCTTTAACTTCTATGGCCGTACAACCATATTCTGCCACCGCACCGATTAAAGCGCTAAGTGGAAGTCAAACAGCTCCGGGAATTACCTTTACCGGTGGTGATACGGACACAGGAATCTATAGCCCTGCCTCCAACCAGGTAGGCATTACTACAGGTGGTACGAGCAAACTCATTATTGATGAGAACGGTTCGCTGCAGGTAGTGAGAGGTACCAAAGATCTCCCGGCTATCTATTTTGATAATGGTACGGGAGTTTATAGTCCCGGCGCAGACCAAGTAGCCATCTCGACTAACTCCTCTCAGCGCCTGCTGATTGATGCGAGTGGCAATGTCAACATCGACAGCAATACGCTTTATGTTGATGCCACGAATAACAGGGTAGGTCTGGGGACT
>JACCDP011421504.1_pt1 | contig 56619 bp, 59 predicted proteins | sample 7445841 | NCBI WGS metagenome assembly JACCDP01 (sample SAMN15323441, study PRJNA562643) | freshwater metagenome | isolation source: river surface water | place: USA:Blue River Watershed | collected 2017-08-17 | reverse complement strand
TCAAGCCTTGCGAGCCAACTGCAGTTGGTGCAGGGTGATCTTGCGCACTTCGACCTGACTGGTTTCGATGTGGGTTTTCAGGAGCATGCGGCTTTGTTCGCTGCGTTTTTTCAAAATGGCTTGCAAGATCTTGCCGTGCTCTTCAAAAGTGGCATCGATCCTGGGGCGCTGCGTGAAGTCGAGCCTGCGGATGATGCGGATTCGGTCGGTGAGGTCACGGTGCACCCGAAGCATTTCGGCATTGCCGGTCGCTTCCACCAGGCCCGTGTGAAAGGCTTCGTCCCACAGCGAGACTTCGTGCGGGTCGGTGTTGCGCTGGGCTTTGGGGACCAGCCAACGCTGCGCCAGCGCATCCAGAATCTCGGCGCTGCGTTGCGGGTCAGCCCGGGTGCGACCTTCACACAAACGTTGCACAGTCTCGGTCTCGATCAGCACCCGCAGGTCGTAGAGCTGGTCAAAGCGCTCAAAGTCAAAAGGCAACACCCGCCAGCCATTGCGAAACAGCACCTCGACCTGGCCTTCTTGCTGCAGGCGCACCAAGGCCTGACGCACGGGCGTGCGCGACACCTTCAGCCGGTCACAGACTTCTTGCTCGGTGAAGCGGTCACCCGGGATCCAGGCGAAATCACTGAGGTCTTGTTTGAGGCGACAATAGACCTCGTCGGCCAACGAAACGCGTTGAAGTTGGGGGGCACTCATGTTGCCAGCATACCCGAGCCCGACCCAACCGTGGCACGAGGGGTCAACGCCTCACCTCGCGCTGGAACACCTCAAGGCTGCGCTTTTTGGTGGCCACAAAGCTGGCCTCGCTCAGAGTGGCCACCGTGCGCGGGCGTGGATCCGTGTAGTCCAGGATTTCGGCGATCGAGGTCGGTCGTTTGGTCAACAGCAAGACCTGGTCGGCCAAATAAACCGCTTCTTCCAGATCATGCGAGACCAGCATCATGGTGGTGCCGGTTTGCATGAACACCTCTTGCAGCTTTTCCCGAATGAAGAGCGTCATCTCGAAGTCCAGCGCCGAGAAGGGCTCATCCAGAAAAAGCACCTCCGGTTTGGGTGCCAGAGCCCGCATGATCGAAGCGGTTTGCTGCTGTCCCCCGGAGAGTTCATAGGGGTAGCGTTTGAGGTCAAATTTGACATCGAAGGAGGCCACCAACTCTTCCATCCGCCGATCGACCTCGACTTTGCTTTGTCCCAGAAGTTTCAGGGGGTAGGCGATGTTGTCGATGGTTCGCATCCAGGGAAACATGGCTTCGCGGTAGTTTTGGAACACATAGCCGATTTTGGTTTCTTGCAAGGACTTGCCGTCAAACAAGATTTCACCCCGGTCAATCGGAACCAGGCCCGCGATCATGTTGATCAGCGTTGATTTGCCGCAACCGTTGGGGCCGAAGATCGAAACGATCTTGCCTTTGGGGATGTCCAAATCAAAGTTTTCATACAAAGGCCAGCCGGCGAAGTACTTGGTCAGCCCCCGGATGGTGATGTGGGTGCCTGCCGGGCCGGGTCGAAAGGCAGGCTTGGGTACGTCGGCATAAACCGGTCCATTGATCACAGCGCTCATCTTCCACTCCAGTGCACGACGCGCTTTTCCAGCGCCAAAAACAAAATATTCAGGGCATAACCCAAAATCCCGGCCGCCATGATCGCGGCGTACATGACCCGCACATTCATCACCTGCTGGGCGTCGATGATTTTGTGCCCCAAGCCGCTTTCAGAGCCAATGAACATCTCGGCCACCACCACGATCACCAGCGCCATCGAAACGGCAGAGCGCAGGCCGACAAAGCTGGGTTGCAAACTTTCCCAGAACAGCACGTCCTTGAAAATTTGCCAGCGTGTCGCCCCCATCACCTTGGCTGCGGCGACCCTTTGCTTGCGGGCGTTGATGACGCCATAGGCGCAGTTGAAGATGACAATCAAAAATGCACCGAAGGCGGCAATCGCCACTTTGTTGATGTCGTTGATGCCAAAAATCAGCAAGAACAGGGGGATCAGCGCCGAGGCGGGGGTGGAGCGAAAGAAGTCGATCAGAAATTCGACGCTGCGGTAAGCCCGCTCGTTGCTGCCCAAGGCGATCCCCAAGGGCATGCCCGCTGCTGTGGCGATGGCAAATGCATAAAGTGTGCGTTCGAGTGTCACGATGAAGTGGGGCAGCAGTACCGGCCCGGCCATGCCATTGACCAGGGTCAACAGGGTGTCGGTCGGTGCGGGCAACAAGATCGGTTTGATCAGCCCGAATCGGACCACCAAATCCCAGACCAGCAACAAAACCAAAGGTCCCAACAGGGGCAAGGTGCGCCCCCAATCGAATCGGACCGCGGGACCGGGGGCCGTTCGGGAGTCGGCGACTTGCCAGGCCGGAGCCTCGGGGGTGGCAGCAGAGGGTACGGGTTGATTCATGATGCCCTTTCAAGCCTTGTAAAGCAAAGCGCCGACATCGACTTTGCGGCTGAAAATCCCGCGCTCGGTGAAGAGGTCAAAAAATTTCTGGAAATAGGCGATGTCTGAAGCTTTGAATTCGTTCGACATCATGTAATCGGCCATGGGCACTTCGTTGGTCAAGGGACCTTCGATCGCGGTGTGCCCCTTGAGGTGCGGGCGGGCCTGCGCCGGGTTTTGACGCACCAGGTCCACCCCGCGTTTGTAGGCCGCGATGTAACGGCGGGTGACTTCAGGGTATTTTTTGATGAAGTCGGTGGTCAGGCTGGCCGAGCCACCATGCCATGGGGCCATGGGATCACCCAGAACATACTTGGCAATCACGCCGACTTCGAGATTGCGGGTGGTGCCATTCAGACGTCCTACCGTGCCGGTGGGCTCCAGCGTGTAGCAGGCTTCGACCTGGCCCGAGGCAATGGCGGCGATGTGTTGGCCAATCGGCAATTCGACCACGCTGAAATTTTTGGCGCCTGCGCGTTCGAGCACAGTCCGGGCCAGGACCACGTTTTGGACGCCAGGACCGCAGGCCACGCGCTTGCCACTGAGCTCGCTGATGGCTTTGATGGGGCTGTCCTTGGCGACGATGAACTCGTCGAGCACGAATTTTTGATTCGTGGGATTGGTGCAGAAAATCTGCAGCAATCCGGGCTGGGCGATTTCGGCGATGCCCAGGGCCGCAGATGCGGTACCGTTGGAACTGCCCTCGGCCCGTCCGGCAATCATGGCTTCGGCGACTTGTTGCGGACTGGCCAGTTTGAGCGGTTCGACATCCAGTCCCGCTTCTTTGAAGTAGCCCAATTCAAGGGCCGCAAAAAATGGCAAACCCGAGGCGACGGGCCAATAGCCTATGCGGATTTTCGGATTGGATTGCGACCGCACCAGAGCCGGGGCTCCGAGGCTGAGCAGTGCAGCACCTGCGGCTTGCAGCACGCGCCGGCGCGGCAAATGACTGTTGCCGGGCGAACGGACCAAAGACGCAGAGGGGGTGGGGTGTGTCATGACTTTCTCCTTCAAAAGTGGGTTAAGGGCAGTTGGGATCCGGGTCGGGTGTGCTGATTTGTGCCGCCCAATAGGCGCGCCAGCCCCCGTGGTGACTGATATCGACGGCGTCTTGCAGGGCACAGGCTTCACACAAGAAGCCCTGCACGGTCGTTCCGTCTTGCAGGGTCAGGGTGCCGATGCCCAGGGGAGACGGCACTTCGGCCACGAAGGCGCCATATTCATTCATGGGGATGGCCCAAACCTCGACCTCGATCAAACACCCCTGTTCGGGGTCGACGCGAATCAGGCCCGGTTTGGGGGGATGAGTGCCACTCAATGCATGCAGGCGATAGCAGGGTGCGGTTCGGGTGGTTTTCACCAACCTGGCGCCGCGTTGGGTCAATTGACCATTGAGCGGCATGCCGCTGAGGTGCGCGCCCACCACGGCCACCAGCGTTTCGACTTGGCCTGAGCATCCGGGGTCTGGTGCGGTCGGTGGCATGAAGTCTTGCGGTTGGAGATCAGGGGTGACCCCTGCGGGGTGCGCCGCCGGATCGGCTTGGCTCAGGGCATGAAAGCGGGTGCCCCAATCGGCCAGCGGCCAGTCGGCACCCGCCGGTGCGATGAAGGTCACACCGAAAGGCAATCCATCTTCGCGCAATCCCGAAGGCACGGACAAGGCGGCGTAATCCAGCAAATTGACGAAGTTGGTGTAGTGACCCAAACGCCGGTTGAGTTCGACCGCTTGGGCTTGCATGTCCTCAATGCGCACATGGGTCGGCGCCGTGGGCACCACCATCAGATCGATCGTTTGCCACATCGGGCGGACAAGCTGTTGGATCCGGCGCAATGTCAACTGGGCTTCGAACACATCGGTGGCGCTGTACTGGCGCGACTGCGCGATGATGCTGCGCACCGGTTCGATCACCGAAGCTTCGTGGGCATCAAAAAAATCCCTGATGGCGGCATGCCGTTCTGCAACCAGGGCACTGCCATAGAGCAATTCGGCGGCTTGAGCCAAGGGTGCATAGGGGATGGTCACGAGCTCCGCCCCCATGTCGCGCAAGCGTTGCAGGGCCTGTTCAAAAGCGGCTTGCGAAGCCTGGTCGCCGTAAAACGTCGCATCGTCCGGAACACCGATGCGGGGCTTGGTTGGAAAAGGGTGGGTGCGCCAGGGCAAGTCCTGCGCAGAGCGCGAATAGGGGTCTTGGGGATCGTACCCGGTGCTGGCCATCAGCACTTTCCAGGCCAGGGGCACGTTGCGGGCAAAGATGGACACCACATCCACACTTTGAGCTGCCGGCAAAACACCCGTGGTACTGATGCGGCCCCGGCTGGGTTTGAGTCCCACGATGTGATTGAGGCCAGCCGGTACCCGACCGGATCCTGCCGTGTCCGTGCCCAAAGCAAAGTCGACCTGCCCGGTGGCGACCACATAGGCTGAGCCGCTGCTGCTGCCGCCACTGACATACTCGGGGTTGAATGCGTTGGGCACGGCCCCGTAGGGTGAACGTGTTCCGTTCAGGCCACAGGCGAATTGGTCCAGATTGGTCTTGCCAAGCAACGATGCACCAGCCTGAAGCAGACGTTGCACCACAGTGGCGTGCACCGAGGGTGTGCGGGCGTAAGCCGGGCAGGCGGCAGTGGTCGGCACGCCTGCCACATCGATGTTGTCTTTGACCGCAAAGGTCAATCCCTGTAACGGACCAGGGTCTGCCTGTGGCTCGGCATGCATGGGCACATCGAGGCGAGTGATCCAGGCGGTTTTGCCATGGACGATGGCAGGGGAAGATTCAGATCGGTGAGACATTTTGGTGCATCCAAACTTGTATCCAAGATGCACGCAAGCATCGTGCCACCTGTCGCATCGCTCTCAACGCTGGAGGCTGCGCATGGCATCGCCCCAAATGGCCTTGGGACTCAAGGGGCTGAAGGGCAGAGGGGTGTGCACTCTGCGCTAGGATAGGCTTTGCAAGCTCTCCCCCTGAAACATGTCCGATTCCTATTTGAATTTCGTCAATTCCCACTTCGGTCATCGCCTCAGCGGTTTGTTGGGGCTGCCCCAGCCCGTGCCCCTGGAGCGACACCAGGCGGGGCAGCCGGTGGTGGTGGGCGATGTTTTGATGGCAGCTGGTCCGTATCCCGAAGCCACGCAGGCTTTGGTACAAGCCAGTCAGCGTTTGCAACTGTCCACCCTGGCGCATCGAAGTTGCGCGGGTTGGACCGCGCTGGCCAACGCTCACGGTCTGCTCAGCGGGCCATGGCAATTGGGCGAACAGCCCGGTGGACGCATCAAAGCCCTGGTGATCGATGCCACCGGTTTGAGCACCGTGGCGCAGACCGAGGTCATCCATCAATGCCTGAATGAAACCGTCAAAAGCCTGCTGCCTTGTGGGCGTGTGCTGGTGGTCGGTCGCCCACCCGAATCAGCGCCTGGGGTCGAGCAGGCTGCCGTGCAGCGGGGGTTGGTGGGGTTGGTCAAATCGCTGGGCAAAGAGCTCAAACGCGGCATCACGGCGCAACTGATTCAGGTCGCGCCTGGTGCCGAGGCACAGATCGAGGGATGTCTGCGGTTTTTTCTGTCCCCTCGCAGCGCATATGTGTCGGGTCAAAGCGTTCGACTCGAACCGGTGGATCCCCCCCTGGCTTGTGAGCCGGCGGCCTGGCTGTCCGGTCAAACCTTCATGGTGACCGGTGCCGCTCGTGGCATTGGTGCGGCCATCGCCACCACCTTGGCGCGCGAAGGGGCCAGGGTGGTCTGTGTCGACGTGTCCCAAGTGCAATCTCACTTGCAAGACCTGGCCGATCGCATCCAGGGGCGTGCTTTGGTGCTGGACATCACGGCGCCTGATGCCTGTGCCACTTTGCTCCATTCAGCGCAAGAAGACGGTGGCTGGAACGGTGTGGTCCACAACGCAGGCATCACCCGAGACAAAACCATTGCTCGCATGCCGCCTCATCTTTGGCAGTCTCTCATGGAGGTCAATTTGTCGGCCCCGTTGCGGATCAGCCAAGCCTTGCTCGATGCCCAAGCCCTCAAGCCCGGAGCCCGTTTGGTGGGGGTGTCTTCCATTTCGGGCATCGCCGGCAACATGGGGCAAACCAATTACGCTTTTTCCAAGGCCGGGGTGATCGGCTGGGTACAAGCTCAGGCGCCGCATTTGCCAGCCGGCATGGCCCTCAATGCCGTCGCGCCCGGCTTCATTGAAACCCAAATGACGGCGTCGATTCCGCTGGCCATCCGTGAAGCGGGGCGGCGCATGAACGCCATGGGGCAGGGCGGTCAGGCTCAGGATGTGGCTGAGGCCGTCGCCTGGTTGCTCAGCCCGGCGTCTCAGGGGGTCAACGGTCAGGTGTTGCGCGTTTGTGGCCTCAGTTTGATCGGAGCCTGATGCCATGACCACCCGGGTCATCCCAACCCCCAGCCCTGTGATGGATCTGGCGCGTGCCCTGACCAGCAGTTTCAAGCGGCCGGGTCGGGTCAGCGCTTTGCCAGCCCTGACGCTGGAGATGCCCGGGATCGTCATCCGACAGGAGCGTTTGGACGCTTATGCCCGGGTGTGCGGGTTTCAAGTGCAACCCCAAGCCCCTCTGACCTACCCTCAATTGTTGGCGTTCCCGCTGGTCATGGCTTATGTCACCCAAGACAGTCCCTGGCCCGCCATGGGCACGGTTCATTTGGCCAATTCGATCACCCAACACCACCCATTGAAGGCGGGCGAAACGTTCCGGGCTCAGCTGGATGCAGGTGAACTGCTTTCGCACGACAAAGGGCAGGTCTATACCCTGGAGCTGAGCCTTTGGCGCGAGACCGATGGCGTGTGTGTCTGGCAAGCTTGCCAGACCTTGCTGCGCATCGGTGTGTCCCCTGCTGCGGGCCCGGCTTGGGAGACGCGCGTGGACGCTGCGCTGCCACTGCAGGTCGTTGAAGAGTTCGATGTGCCGGCTGACATCGGTCGCCGCTACGCTCGCGTCTCCGGTGACCTCAATCCCATTCACCTGTCGGCATTGAGCGCTCGATGTTTGGGTTTTCGGCGGGCCATCGCCCATGGGCTGTGGACGCAGGCGCGGGCCCTGTCTTTGCTGCATCCGGATGGGGTGGCTTGCAGCGCCCGTTTGCGGACAGATTTCAAGCGACCGCTGTTTCTGCCATCGCGGGTTCAATTGGCTCAAGCGCAATCACCGGCCAGTGAAACGGTGTTTGAAGTACGGGATTCGCTCAGCGATGCCGTGCACCTGCGCTCTGAGCTCAATTTCTCCCACCCTCATACCGGGAAACTGACATGACCTCTCCATTGCCCCGTCGCGTCGCCATTGTGGGCGGCAACCGAATCCCGTTTGCACGCTCGAACACGGCTTACACCCGGGCCTCGAACCACGATCTGCTCACCACCGCCTTGCAAGGTCTGGTCGAGCGTTTTCAATTGCAGGGTCTGAGGCTGGGTGAAGTGGCCGGTGGTGCGGTCATGAAGCACAGTCGGGATTTCAATCTGGTGCGCGAGGCCGTCTTGTCGACCACCTTATCGCCCCAAACCCCCGCCTTTGACTTGCAGCAGGCCTGCGGCACCGGGCTCGAAGCAGCGATTTTGGTGGCCAACAAGATTGCGCTCGGGCAAATCGATTGCGGGATCGCTTGCGGCAGTGACACCACCTCAGATGCGCCCATTTCGGTTCACGATGGCTTGCGCCGAACTTTGCTCGACATCGGCAGGGCGCGCACCGGATGGCAAAGGGTGCAACGTGCGATGCGCATCAGGCCGGGGCAATTTTTTCGGCCCGAATTGCCGCGCAATGCCGAGCCACGCACCGGCCTGGCCATGGGCGAACATGCCGAACTCATGGCGCAGCAGTGGGGCATCACGCGGCACGATCAGGACGAATTGGCCTTGCAAAGCCATCAAAAGTTGGCTGCTGCCTTCGACAGTGGCTTCTTCACCGACCTGATCACGCCGTGCCTGGGCCTGAAGGCCGATAACAACTTGCGCCGCGGTCTGAACCCCGAGCAATTGGCCAAGCTCAAGCCTGCGTTTGATCGGCAAGTGGCGCCTGGCCAAGGCACGCTGACTGCCGGCAATTCCACCCCACTGACCGATGGCGCTTCGGCGGTTTTGCTGGCCAGCGAGGATTGGGCCGCCCGGCAGGGTTTGCCGGTGTGGGCTTACCTCACATTCAGCGAGGTGGCGGCAGTCGATTTTTTCCATCCCGATCCAGCCCGGCGTGAGGGCATGCTGCTGGCGCCAGCCTATGCCGTGCCGCGCATGCTGGCGCGCGCCGGTTTGCGTTTGCAGGATTTTGATTTTTATGAGATCCACGAAGCCTTTGCCGCCCAAGTGTTGTGCACCCTGAAAGCCTGGGAAGACCCCGATTTTTGTCGCGACAAACTGGGGTTGGCAGAGCCCTTGGGCAGCATCGACCGCCAAAAGCTCAATGTCAACGGCAGTTCGCTGGCGGCGGGTCATCCTTTTGCCGCCACCGGCACGCGCATCGTGCCCACTTTGGCCAAGCTGTTGCATCAGCGCGGTGGCGGCCGCGGCCTGATTTCGATTTGTGCGGCCGGGGGCCAGGGCGTCGTGGCCATTTTGGAGAAGTGAACGGTGTTGAATTTCAAGGTCCCTTTGTCGGATATGCGCTTCGTCATGAACGAGGTGTACAACTACCCTGAGCATTACCGGGCTTTGGGTGGCAGCGAGCCAGCCACACCCGAGTTGGTGGACGCCATCCTCGACGCGGCAGCCGCTTACAGCGAAGAGGTGTTGGCACCCCTCTACACCAGTGGCGACATCGAGGGCTGTCACTTCCAAGCCGGCGAGGTCAGCACACCACGGGGTTACAAAGCCGCTTACCGGCAGTTCATCGAGGGCGGCTGGCAGAGCTTGTCCTATCCTGCTGAATACGGCGGTCAGGGCCTGCCCATGTCGCTCAATCTGATCAAGAGCGAGATGATGGGGACTGCCAATTGGTCCTTCAACATGTACCCCGGCTTGAGCATCGGGTGCATCAACACCATCTTGCAGTACGGCACTTCGGCAGTCAAAGCGCAGTTTTTACCGCCTCTGGTGTCGGGCGAGTGGACCGGCACCATGTGCCTGACAGAGCCGCAATGCGGCTCCGATCTGGCGCAGGTCAAGACCTTGGCCAGGCCGCTGGGCGATGGTCGTTACAGCCTGAGCGGGACCAAGATCTTTATTTCCAGTGGCGATCATGATTTGACGGATAACATCGTCCACATCGTGTTGGCTCGTTTGCCCGATGCGCCGGCCGGCACGCGAGGCATTTCACTCTTTCTGGTGCCCAAATTCAAAGTGAACGCAGATGGCCGTTTGGGTGAGCGCAATCCGGTTCACTGCGGTTCGATCGAGCACAAAATGGGGATTGCGGCCAGTGCCACGGCGGTTCTCAATTTCGATCAGGCTGAAGGCATTCTGATCGGTGAGCCTCACAAGGGCCTGGAAGCCATGTTCACATTCATGAACACGGCTCGCATAGGCACCGCCATTCAGGGTGTGGCCCATGCCGAGTTGTCGCACCAGGGGGCGTTGGCTTATGCGCGCGAGCGACGCTCGATGCGTTCGCTATCGGGCCAAAAAGAGCCGGATCAGGTGGCCGATGCCATTTTGTGGCACCCCGATGTGCGCCGCATGTTGCTGACCCAAAAGGCAATTGCCGAAGGCGGGCGAGCCATGATTTATGGCGCCGCGCAGTGGGCCGACCGGATGTACGCCGCCGCTTGGGCAGGCGATCAGGACACTTACCAGTTTTGCGATGCCGAACTGGGTTTTTACACCCCGATCCTCAAAGGCTTCCTGACCGAGATGGGTTTGGAGGCCGCCCACTTGGGCATGCAGGTGCTGGGCGGGCATGGCTACATCCGCGAGCATGGCATGGAGCAGATCGCTCGCGATGCCCGCATCGCCACCTTGTACGAGGGAACGACGGGCATTCAGGCGCTTGATTTGCTGGGTCGCAAGGTCATGTTGCAAACCAAAGGCCGTTGTGTGCGCGACTTCACGGCACGCATGTGGGCGCTGGCGCGTGGGGCTTTGTTCAGCACCGGATTCCGGGGGCGGTGGGCCCGGGCCCTGGCCTGGCGTGCGGTGCAGTGGAACACCCTGACCCTGCGATTGATGTGGCAGGCCAAGTCGGATCGGGAACAAGTCGGGGCTGCTTCGTTCGATTACCTCATGTATTCGGGCTATGTCATGATGGCCTATCACTGGGCCTTGATGGCCCAACGGGCGCAACAAGCGCTGGACAGCGGCAAGTTGACGCAATCCACTGCTTTTTACCAGGCCAAAATCGAGACTGCCCGGTTTTATTTCGAGCGACTCTTGCCGCGTGCCGATGCCCATTACCGCACTGCGCTGGCCCCGGCGAGCACGCTGATGCAAATGCACGCCTGCCCCTTGCAGGCCGATTGAGTCGTCAGATGTTGTTGCCGAGTACCCTCAAGCAATGGGCCATCGAGACCATCGGCCAGCGCGTGCGCGCCGTGGCCGGATCCAACTCGACGCTCGATGACTTCAAGTCACCGGCGGGTGACCCCGGCCTGTTTGGCCCACAAGCCATGACTTGGCGCGTGCACGCGCATTTCACCGCCATGATGGTGGGCGGGCTCTCTTCCCTCATGGTGCAAGCCCTTCATCCCCGGGCCTTGGCGGCGGTGTGGGACCATTCGGACTTTCGTCGCCACCTCAAGGCCCGCCTCGGTCGTACCGCCTATTTCGTCGCGGCCACCACGTATGGCGGTCGAGCGCAAGCCCTGCGGGCGATTGAGCGGGTCAACGCCATCCATGCCGGACTGCGGGGGGTGGATCCTTCAGGTCGCCCTTATGTTGCCAACGAGCCCGATCTGATCCGTTGGGTGCATCTGGTTGAAGTCACTTCATTTTTACTGGGTTATCAACACCTGTCCTGTCAGCCTTTGACCCCGGCCCAATGCGATCAGTACATTGCCGAGATGTCGCAGATCGGGCATTTGTTGGGGGCGTCCGACTTGCCGCTGACCTGGCAAGGAACGCAGCAAGCCCTGGGCGAATATCGGGGGGTGTTGTTGTTTGATCATCGGGTGCAAGAGATCGTCAGCCTGATCCAGGCCTACCCGGCCGATCCGCCCGATCGGCCCTTCATGGCGCTGACCTTGCAGGCCGCATGGGACATCACCCCCGAATGGGCTTTGAATTTACTGGGTCGGACTCAATCGTGTGGGGTGCAGCGCCAAATCACCCGTTTGGCTCTGCAAGCTGCTGGTGCACCGGTCCAATGGATGCTGGATCAACAAGGGGTCGCACCCACCTCAAGGCTTCGGGTCATAGGGGGCTGGACAAAAGCCTGAAAGCGGGTTATATTACAAACATTGCAACCCATTGCTTACCCTAGTTGCAACAGGTCTGATTTTGGTCGGGGCTTAGTGCTCCACCCTCGCACCCCGCCCCGTCTCATCGGGCACATCGGTGGTCAAACTTCCCCTTTTGGCAAGCCTCACTACCGCGTCATTTACCATGATGCCAAGGCCCATGGCCGCACCTGGCGTGCAGCCATGACTCCGGGACCCAAGCGCCCGTTTATTGTTCTCTTCAATGTCGTCTTTTTCTGCAATGCCGTTTACTGTCGGCAAGTTTCTCATCACCCCTCTGACCCGACTGGATCCCGCGGGTCGATTCACCGCCGCACTCTCCATCCGCCGCGGGCAAGGCACTCAAACCCATGACCGGATTTACGCCTTCAAGCCCGCCTTCGCCTGCCAGGACAGTGCCATGACCTACGCCGCTGCCCAAGGACGCTACTGGATGCTCAATCCGGCGTCTCTGGTTTGATCGAACCCTCAACCCAGGAGCCCACATGGCCAAAGAAGAACTCATCGAGATGAATGGCAAAGTCGACGAGGTGCTGCCCGACTTGCGCTATCGCGTCACTCTGGAAAACGGCCACAAGCTGGTCGCTTACACGGGTGGCAAGATGCGCAAGCACAGCATTCGCATCCTGACCGGTGATCGGGTCACGCTGGAGATGTCGCCATATGACCTCTCGAAGGGGCGCATCACTTTCCGTCATCTTGAAAATCGCCCGCCTCGTGTGGGTGCTCCAGCCTTCAAGCGCAGTCGCTGAGGCGTTTCATTTTTTTTCCCCACGCGCCCCATTTTCAAGGGTGCATTTTTCGAAAGGCTCCATCATGAGCAACAAACTGTACGTCGGTAATCTGTCCTATTCGGTCCGTGATGACGATCTTCAACAACAATTCTCTGCCTTTGGCCAAGTGCAATCCGCCAAGGTCATGATGGAGCGCGACACCGGTCGCTCCAAAGGTTTCGGTTTTGTCGAAATGGGCAGCGCCCAGGAAGCCCAGGCCGCCATCGACGGCATGCATGGCAAAAACATGGGTGGTCGTGACCTGACCGTCAACATCGCCCGTCCGATGGAAGCCCGTCCCCCCCGCAGCGGTGGCGGCTTTGGCGGCGGTGGTGGTGGTTACGGCGCTGGTCGTCGCAACAGCTACTGATCGCAACAGCCCCTGCCGAGCAGGGGTTTGATCCGGAGCCGGCTCGCCAACGAGCGAGCTGCCCTATGATGGATGCCCTTGTCGTTTTGAGGCCAGAGCATGAAATCCTCATTCAAAGGCAATAAACAAGATTTGCCTGCCAAGATGTGTTGCGCCTGCAACCGGGTCATGTCCTGGCGCAAAGCCTGGGCCAAAAACTGGGAGCAGGTCAAATACTGCTCCGACGCCTGCCGCAAGACCCAACAGCGAGCCTCATGAATCGGGGCATTTTTTTTGTTTGGGTCTGGGCATGGGTGTGCATTTGGCCGGCACATGCGTCCGATCTGGCGCAACGCTTGCGTTCGCCTGACCATGTCCTGCTCATGCGGCATGCCCACGCTCCAGGCGTGGGGGACCCCGCGGGTTTCAACCTGGCGCGCTGTGAGACCCAGCGTTTGCTCAATGAAGCGGGCAAGCGTCAGGCTCGGCGCACCGGACTTTGGCTGCGTGAACAAGGCGTGCAACAGGCCATGGTGTTCAGCAGCATCTGGTGCCGGTGTCAGGAAACTGCGGTCAACCTGCAATTGGGTCCGGTGCGCATCGAACCCTCTTTGGGATCTTTTTTTCAGGATGCGGCACAGGCTGCGCCTCGCACCCGTGCTTTGCAGGCCTTCATTGCGCAGACCTTGCCGGGCAAAGGAGATCAGGCGCTGATCCTGGTCACCCACCAAGTCAATATCACCGAGCTCACCGGGCGTTATGTCGGTACCGGAGACATGGTGTTGGTCCGTGTCAGTCCACAAGGACAGGTGCTGGATCACCACATTTATCCGGGTCAGAGTTTGAACTGAATCCTCTTGGACAAGCCGATGTACCGGGCAGGCCTCAACTGCGATCGCAACCGTGGGCGCGCATCAGGGGCGCGCGGGCGCGGCAATTTCAACCATGATTTCGTTGCGCCTGAACATGGGCAAGGTCCAGGGCGGGTCGTAGCGCGACAACTGGGGCGTGCCGATGACGCGCAACGACTGTCGCTGGATCCATTGCAAGGTTTCTTCCGTTTTGTTTTGCACTTTGGACTGGGTGTTGAAGCCACTGTAGCGGTGCACGACAAAAAACTTTTCCGGCACTTCCCGCAGTGTCACTTGGGGGTTGTTGGGCTTGGGCAATGTGGCCAGGGTGTACTGGCTGGGCATCACGAAGTGGACCCGCCATCGGCTCGCACTGCTCATGGCTGCATCGGCTTGAGGTTCGACCGTCACGGGTGCGGTCATGGCGATTTTGGCCGACTGCGGCTCAATCGTGACCGGTGCGGTCATCGCGATTTTGGCCGATGAATCGGGACCCGAGACCTGATTGTTGCCGAATATGAAGTCGGCGATGCGTCGGAATCCGGCGTTTGAGGCCGCATCCATGTCGCCCTCGACCCAGGTCTCGGCAATCAGCATCGGGGCATAGAGCCTGATTTCAAAATCACCCTCTTGTCGCAAGGTTTGGTATTTGGGTTCTTCGGTGGCCATGGCAGTTGCGCAGCAAAGCATCCATGATGTGGCCGCGCAGGCCAAGAAGCCGCGCACCCAAGCACGGATGGATCCTGGAGTCATGTCGGGTGAAAGCAGGTTCATGTTCGAAGCATAGGCTGTGCCAGTACGGGCCTGTGTACCTTCAGGAATTGGCATATTCCTTTTCGTGCATCCAGGCCGCATGCTTGGGTGCGCGTTTGGTTTGGCTCCACTCCTCGAGCATCGCCCACTTCACTTCGTCGAGTTGGCGGTACATGTCGGGGGTGCCTGTATCGCATGCAATTTCAAGTCGATGGCCGTTGGGATCGAAGAAATAAATCGACTTGAAGATGGCGTGGTCGGTCACGCCCAGCACCTCGACGCCATTGTCCTGAAGCCGCGCCTTGAACTGCTCGAGTTCTTCCTGGGTTTTGACTTTGAAGGCCAAATGCTGAACCCAATTGGGGGTGTTGGTGTCTCGGCCCATGGCGGGGCTGTTGGGCAACTCAAAGAATGCCAGCACATTTCCGTTGCCCGCATCGAGAAACACATGCATGTAAGGATCCGGAGCTTTGGTGCTGGGCACCTGGTCCTCGGCAATGGCCAAAACAAAATCCATGCCCAGATTCTTCACATACCACTCGACGGTTTGTTTGGCGTCATGACAGCGGTAAGCGACATGGTGGATGCGGTCGATCTTCATCGGAGTGCCTTGGGGTCAAAAGGAGACGACCTCATCTTAACAGCCGATGTCTGGTCAAAGCCAGCCCCATTGCAGGGTGCGACCTGTGTCCGTCAGGGTTATGGCTTCGAGACTAAGATGTCGAACCATCCAAAGGGTTGCCGATCATGAATGTCACCGTTTTACTCATCCTTGTTGCCGGTTTGTTGCCTATTCTTTGCGCGGGGATCGCCAAATGGGGGGCGAGTGGCTACAACAACCATCAACCCCGGGCCTGGCTCGCCAACCAGGAGGGTTTCAGGGCGCGGGCGGATGCGGCGCAGCAAAACAGTTTTGAGGCCTTTCCATTTTTTGCGCTGGCGGTTGTATTGGCCGATGTCTACGAAGCTGCGCCTGAAGACATCGAGTTTTGGGGCTGGGCGTTCATCGCTTTGCGACTGATTTACATTTTTTGCTACGTGACCGACCGCGCCGCCTGGCGATCGGTGGTCTGGATCTTGGGCTTGGCCGTGGTGATCCGTCTCTACGCTTTGGTGCTCTGAGCGGTCACCTGCTTGACATCGATCGGTCCTTTTATTGATCGATTGGTAACTACCCTAAAGCCCCTCTACGGGTTTTCAATTACGCTTTCACTTGAGCGGGCTTGAGTTTGACCGCTGATTTTTCAACAGGGGAGTTCCATGGAAGTTTTGAAAGAAGAAAAAGACGGCATGATCATCGAGTGGGATGTGTCCATCCGAATGAGCGATGGCGTGACCATGCGTGCGGATGTGTTTCGGCCACTCCAGCCCGGCAAGTACCCGGTCATCCTGACCTATGGTCCTTATGCCAAAGGCTTGCCTTTTGAGGTCGGCTACAAAACCGCTTGGCATCGGATGATCACCGCCTACCCCGAGGTCGCACAAGGTACCTCGAACAAGTACCAAAGCTGGGAGTTGGTGGACCCCGAAAAGTGGGTGCCCGATGGCTATGTTTGCTTGCGCGTCGATTCTCGCGGGGCGGGCAATTCAGAGGGCTTCCTTGACGTCTGGTGCGCCCAGGAGGCGCGCGATCAGTTCGAGTGCATCGAATGGGCAGCGGTGCAGCCCTGGAGCAACGGCAAAGTGGGCCTCAATGGCATCTCCTACTACGCCATGAACCAGTGGCAAACGGCTGCGTTGCAGCCGCCCCATTTGGCCGCCATGTGCGCCTGGGAGGGCGCTTCCGACTACTACCGCGAACTGTGCCGCCACGGCGGGATCCTGAGCGACTTCTTCGGCGGCTGGTATCTGCGGCAGGTCAAATCGGTGCAGTATGGCGTTGGCGAACGGGCCGAAAAGAACCCCAACAACGGTCGGTCGGTGGCAGGGGACATCACGCTCTCCGACGAAGAGCTGGCTCAGCGACGCGCTTCGAGCGACATCAGCATCCAGAACCGCGAGATGCTGGATGAAGACTATTTGTCCCGGATTCCGGACCTCTCCAAAATCAAAGCGCCAGTGCTTTCGGCCGGCAATTGGGGCGGGGTGGGTTTGCATCCCCGTGGCAATTTCGAGGGTTTTTTGCGCGCCGGTTCCGAGCACAAATGGCTCGAAGTCCATGGTGACACCCATTTTTCGCACTTTTACTCCAACTATGGGTTGGCGCTGCAAAAGAAATTCTTTGGCTATTTCCTCAAGGGCGAGCAAAACGGCTGGGATCAGGCGCCCAAGGTGCAACTCAATATTCGCCATCCGGGTGAAAAATTCGTCTTGCGCGCCGAAAACGAATGGCCGCTGGCGCGCACCCAGTGGACGCGTTTTTACCTGCACCCCGAAGGCATGAAACTGGATCCGGCGGAAAACACCACCGAAACCACCTTGTCTTATCACACCCGTTCAGAGGGCTTGGCTTTCAGCACCGGTCCATTGAAAGAGGACATGGAGATCACCGGGCCCTTGGCGGCCAAGCTCAGGCTGTCGTCGGACACGCACGATGCCGACGTCTTTTTGGCTGTTCGGGTGTTCGATCCTCAAGGCCAGGAGGTGTCCTTCATCGGTTCCAACGACCCCCGCACACCGGTCGCTTTGGGCTGGTTGCGCGCTTCGCACCGCAAAACCGATCCGGCCAAGTCTTTGCCTTACCGGCCCTGGCACACGCACGACGAAAAGCAGTTGCTGGTGCCCGGCCAAGCGGTCGACCTGGATGTTGAAATTTGGCCGACCTGCATCGTGATCCCCAAAGGCTATACCCTGGTTTTCAATGTGCGCGGCAAAGATTACCGCTACGACGATGTGGGCGTGATCTTGCCCTTTGACAACCGCCCCATGTACGGCGTTGGCCCCTTTTCGCACGAGAACCCGGTCGATCGCCCGCCCGAGGTGTTCCACACCACCAACCACTTGCACTTTGGCCCCGGCCATCAACCCTATGTTCTGATGCCCATCATTCCCATCCAACGTTAAACAGGAGTTGTCCCATGCGTGCTTCCCGTCCACCTCGTTTGCGTCGCGGCCTGCTTTTGGCCCTCGGTCTGATTGGTCTGGTTCCGGCTTATGCCCATGCTCAGGCCTACCCGAATCGACCGATCAAATTGGTGGCCCCATTCCCTCCGGGAGGCACGAGTGATGTCCTGTCGCGCATCATCGCCAAAAAACTGGGCGAAGCCTTGGGTCAACCCATCACGGTCGACAACAAGCCTGGTGCCAGTGGCAACATCGGGCATGATTTTGTGGCCAAGTCAGCCCCCGATGGCTACACCATCGTGATCACCAACAGCAGCACCTTCACCACCAACCCTTACCTGTACAAGCGCATGCCGTTTGACCCCTACAACGATTTTGAATCGATGGGGCTGGTGGCTTCGGCAGGGCAGGTGCTGGTGGTTCATCCGTCGGTGCCCGTCAAGACCGTGAGCGAGCTCACGGCTTTGGCCAAATCGCGACCTGGCAAGCTCAACTTCGGTTCGGGCGGCAAAGGCATCCAGTCGCACATCAGTGGCGAGATGTACAAGTCGGCTGTGGGGGTGGACATTGTTCACGTGCCTTACAAAGGCACCATTCAGGCGGTCTCCGACCTGGTTTCCGGCCAAGTCGAGATGGTCTTCTCCGACATGGTGCCCGCCATGCCCCAAATCAAGGCTGGCACAGTGCGTGCGCTGGCCGTGACCTCGGTGAATCGCTCGGCGGCTTTGCCCGATGTGCCGACCATGATCGAGTCGGGCGTCCCCGGCTTTAACGCCGGTGTTTGGTGGGCGCTGTTGGCACCCAAGGGCACCCCGCAGCAGGTTGTGACCCGCATCAACACCGAATGGGGCAAGATCAGCAAAGATCCTGAAGTCATCGAGGCTTACGGCAGACTGGGTGTCAACACCGAGCACAGCAGCCCCGCCAAAGTGCTGGAGATGGCCCGAGCCGAATACCCCGTCATGGGCAAGATTTTGAAAGAGGCCGGTGTTCAAGCCGAGTGAACCATGATGCAACGCAGATCCATTCTGAAAGGCCTCATGGCCTCCGGGTTCGGTGGTGCCGCTTGGGCGCAAAAGGCGCCGCAGGGGCCGTCCAGCATCGTTTTGCCTTTGCAAGCCGGCAGCGCGTCCGATGTCGCGGTGCGTTACATGGCCGAGCGCATGACACAACGCACGGGGCGTGGGTTCGCGGTGGAAAATGTGGCCGCCGCCGCCGGCCTTGTGGGCCTGGATCGCATCGTCAAGTCGCGCACCGATGGCAGTGTGATCGCCGCCCTCAACAACAGCATCATGACCATCTTGCCGCATTTGCAAGCGCGCAACATCAAGGTCGACACACGCACCGAGTTCGTGCCTTTGGCCGGCATCGCCAACATCCCGACATTTTTTGCCGTGCCGGGCAACTCACCCATCCGCACCATCGCCGACCTGATCGGCAAAGCGCGTGAAAAGGGCGCACGCATCACCTACGCCTCGGGCGGCGTCGGCAGCCCGCAGCACATGGCCACCGAAATGTTCAAGGCTTTTGCAGGTGTGGATCTGACCCATGTCCCTTATCGGGGAGCGAGCCAGGCCACTTTGGCGGTGGCCAGTGGAGAGGTGGATGTCATGTCGATGGCTTTGTCGCTGGCACAGCCTTTTCTGGCCGACGGCAAAGTGCGACTCATCGGCTATTGCGGTCCCGATCGCCATGCCCAATTCCGCGACATCCCCACTTTGCGCGAACAAGGCGTTAAAAACTACGATTACTCCTCCTGGGTGGCGCTGTTTTATCACCGCGACGTGCCCGCCGATCTGGCGCGGTCGTTGGCGGCCGATGCACAGGCGATCGCGGATGACCGCAGCTTTCAGGTGCAACTGATTCGCGCCGGTTTGGAACCCTGGCCCAAAACGGGTGACGAGTTGGCGCGCATCGTGCAAGCCGATCACCAGCGCTGGAAGACGATCATCGATCAAGCCCAAATCCAGGGTTGAGCATGACGTGGCGCGTTGCTGGTTATCAAGGCTCGGGTTCGATCCTCACGCGCGCCTTGGCTGAGCTGTGTCAGTGCCTGCAGAACGAAGGCGGCGCATGGGAGAGCCTGCAATTCACGCCCAATGTCACTGCCGAGGGGGAGGGGGCGATGGCCCTTTTCGAATCGGTCGAGACCAACCGGCGCCAGCTTTGCTACATGGCCTCGGGTTATCTGAGTCAGCGGGTGCCCGAGTTGCAGGTGCTGGATTTGCCCTTCACCCATGCCGACCGAAAGGCGTTGTTCCAAGCCCTGGATTCGGCAGCGGGTGAAGCCTTGCGAAAGGCTGTGGCGCTCCGAACCGGTTTTCACGTGCTGGGTTTTTGGGATAACGGGCAGCGTCACATCACGAATGCCGTGCGCCCCATCCGCAGCCCCGCCGATGCGCGCGGCCTGCGCATCCGAACACTGGACAGCGCCCTTTATCGAGCCAGCCTCAATGCCATGGGCTTTGACGCCGTGACCTGCGATGTCAAAGAGCTGGTGCCGTGGATCGCCCAAGGTGTGGTGCAGGCACAAGAGAACCCGCTCACCAATTACCTGGGTTTCGAGCTCTGGCGGCATCATCCCCATGTCAGCCTGACCGGCCACTTCCGGGGCGCCTTGCTGTTGGTGTGCCCTGCCACTTGGTACGCTGCCTTGGCGCCGGATCAACAGATTCAATTGCAGACTGCCGCCAGCCAAGTCACGGCGCACCAGCGGGAATGGGCGGCTGGCGAGGATGAGCGCGCCATGTTGCGATTGCAGGAATTGGGTGTGGCCTGCCTGACGACCGAGGAGCTGGACCAAGAGGCTTTTCAGCGCTCGGTCAAGGGCCTGCGCCAACAAGTCTTGGCGGATTTGCCGGCAGATTTGGTGCATGCTTTGGGTCTCACTTGGGCCCCATAGGCTCCCAAGATTGCACAATACCCCTGTTCATGGGGTTCAGTCCTTTTTGTCCTCGTTTTCCCGGCGCTCCCGCTCCCTCATTGCCTTTTTGACATCGCGGATTTGCCACAGTCCAAAAGCCAACGCCAGCCCAAAAATCCCCAATTCGACCCAGATTCCCATGATGACCCCCTGTCAACTCAAGTTGACAAATTGAAAATAACATTTATATTGACACTCAATGGTGTCCATTTCAAGTGACACCCTGGAGGTGTCATGGAATTGCTCAAGCGTGCCGAACAGGCGTTGGAACTGCATTTTGAACGTGCTTTGGGGCAGGGGACGCCGACAGGTCTGGCACAGGCCATGCGCCTGGCTGTGTTCTCGGGCGGTGCCCGGATACGCCCCCAATTGTGCCTGGCCGTGGCGCAGGCTTGTGGCGATGACGCCCCTGAGTTGACCGACGCTGCTGCCGTGGCGGTTGAGTTGATGCACTGCGCCTCACTGGTTCATGACGACATGCCGGCTTTTGACAATGCCGACACACGGCGTGGCAAACCCACAGTTCACAAAGTGCATGGCGAGCCACTGGCCCTGCTGTGTGGCGATGCCCTGATCGTCATGGCCTATCAGGTCATCTTGAACGCTTGCCAAGACCCCTTGCGACTGGGCCCCTTGCTGCACAACCTCTCGCGAGGGGTGGGCGTGCCCGATGGCATCGTGGCCGGTCAAGCTTGGGAGTGCGAGACGCGCGCCGATTTGGCCACTTATCAGCAAGCCAAAACCGGCGCATTGTTCGTCACCAGTGTGCGTGCAGGTGCTTTGGCCTGTGGTCAGGACGCTCACGCCTGGAGCGATTTGGGACGCCATTTGGGGCAGGCCTATCAGGCTGCCGATGACATCCGCGATGTCATGGGGCACAGCGATGAACTGGGCAAGCCTGTGGGTCAGGACGTTTTGCTTGGTCGACCCTCGGTGATGCGGCAACTGGGGCTGGAAGGTGCGTTGGCCTATTTTGACGATTTGATGAATCGAGCCGTCGAGTCGGTGCCCGCATGTGGCTGCCGGGCCATGCTTCAGCATCTGGTGCGACTGGAGGCCAAGCGACTGATCCCCATGACACGGCCTGCGCCAGTCGCCGCCAGCCCCCAAATGGCTGGTATGGCGGGGCACTGAGATGAGTGGCAGTCCCACGGCGGGTACGCCGGCAACCGAAGTCGGCTGGTTCGAGCGTTGGTGGCGGGGTGTCGAACAACGACTGGCTCAGCCCCAAAGCTATGCCTGGGCCCGATCGCGCTGGTACACGCGTTGGCTGGTGCGTCGGCGCACGACCCAGTTATTTGGGTGGATGTCGGGCTTTGTGCAAAGCCAGGTCTTGCTCGCCAGCGTGCGGCTGGGCTTGCTCGATGCCTTGGCCGATCAGCCGCGCACCTTGCGCGAGTTGGGTTTGCGACTGAATGTGCCCGAGCACCCGCTGGCGTGCTTGCTCGACTCGGGGGTGGCGATGGGATTGTTCAGGCAGCATGGCAGCGGGACATATTGGCTGGGCGCAGCGGGCCATGTGTTGCGCAGCCAGCCGGGCATCACCGCGATGATCGAGCACAATCATCTTTTGTATGCCGACATGAGCGAGCCCGACGCTTTTTTGCGCCGCAGTGGCCCCGGGCAGATGGGGCAGTACTGGACCTACGCGCACGATACCGACGCAGCGCGAGCGGCCATGCCCGGAGCTCACGACATGGTTCGCTACAGCGGCCTGATGGATGCTTCTCAGGGCTTTGTGATCACCGAGATTCTGGATGCCTTCCCGTTTGACGATCACCGCCAGGTGCTCGACATCGGTTGTGGCAAAGGCCGTTTCATGACCGCGCTGGCCCAGCGCCATGCGCACCTCAAGGTTCAGTTGTTTGACCTCCCGGCGGTGGTTGACTTGGCTCGACAACGACTTGAGCAGGCGGGATTGGCAGCGCGTGCGGCCTGTCATGGCGGCAGTTTCATGGCCGATCCTTTGCCAGATGGCGCCGATCTCATCACCCTGGTGCGGGTGTTGCATGACCATGACGATGCCACCGTCGCCAATTTGCTGCGCAAAGTTTGGCATGCCTTGCCATCGGGTGGGCGGATCATGGTTGCAGAGCCCATGCGCCTGCCACCCGGTCAGGGTGAGGTGGTGGATCCGTATTTCCATTTTTACCTGCTTGCCATGGGAGCAGGGCGCTTGCGCAGCACGCACGACATTGCCCGCATGTTGACCCAGGCCGGCTTCAGCGGGGTCGAGCAGGTGCCCACCGCCATGCCCATTCACGCCCAAATCATGACGGGTCAAAAAATAGGGGTAAACCCTAATTCTCTACATAAATAGTAAATTCAAGTTGACATTTTTTTGTGTCAACCGAAAATGAACCCATGAAAGCCCAAGCCATCGTCTTCGACCAACCCAAGCAGGTCAGTTTGCAAGCACTGGAATTGTGCATGCCAGGCGATGAGGACATCGAAGTGGCAGTTCAATTCACAGGCATCAGCACCGGTACCGAGCGTCTCTTGTGGGACGGCAGCATGCCGGCCTTCCCCGGCATGGGCTACCCCCTGGTGCCCGGCTATGAGGCGGTGGGTGAAATCGTTTCAGTTGGCGCGCGTTCGACACTGCGCCCCGGGCAACGGGTTTTTGTGCCGGGTGCCCATTGCTGGCGCAACGGCGTGCACAGCCTCTTTGGCGGCTCGGCATCCCGCTTGGTGGTGCCGCACCAGCGCGTGGTTGCGGTCGATGAGATTGCCGGCCCCCAGGCGGTTTTGTTGGCGCTGGCTGCCACGGCTTATCACACGGTGGCGGGTGGCGGCGTCGGCGCCCCGTTCGCTCCCCCTGATCTGATCATCGGCCACGGTGTCATGGGGCGTTTGCTGGCCAGACTCACGGTGGCCTCGGGTGCCCCGGCCCCGGTGGTATGGGAAACCCAGGCCGCGCGCAGCAGTGGCGCGCAGGGCTACAGCGTGATTCGGCCCAGCGACGACACACGCCGCGACTACAACACCATTTACGACGTCAGCGGCGACGCCAGTCAACTCAATGACCTGATCGCACGCGTCAAACCCGGCGGCGAGGTCGTGCTGGCCGGGTTTTACAAGAACGACATCCAGTTCGCTTTCGCTCCGGCTTTCATGCGCGAGGTTCGCCTGCGCATCGCCGCCGAGTGGAAGCGGCCTGATTTGTTGGCCGTGGAACGGCTGATCGCCCAGGGGCGACTGCAACTTGATGATCTCATCACCCACATCCAAAGCCCGGCCCGGGCCGAAGCCGCGTATTCGACGGCATTCGGAGATGCCGATTGCCTCAAGATGGTTCTCGACTGGAGCACGCAATCATGGACATGAGCAACACCCCCAAACAAACCCAAATCATTGCCATTTATGGCAAAGGCGGCATCGGCAAGAGCTTCACGCTGGCCAACCTCAGTTACATGATGGCGCAGCAAGGACGCAAGGTGCTGCTGATCGGCTGCGATCCCAAGAGTGACACCACCAGCTTGCTGTTTGGCGGCAAGGCTTGCCCGACCATCATCGAGACCTCATCGCGCAAGAAACTGGCCGGCGAAGAAGTGCAAATCGGTGATGTGTGTTTCAAGCGTGACGGCGTCTACGCCATGGAGTTGGGCGGTCCGGAAGTGGGGCGCGGCTGCGGCGGACGGGGCATCATTCACGGCTTTGAAACCCTGGAAAAACTTGGCTTTCACGAGTGGGGCTTTGATTACGTGCTGCTCGATTTTCTGGGCGATGTGGTGTGTGGCGGCTTTGGCTTGCCGATTGCCCGCGACTTGTGCCAAAAAGTCATTGTGGTGGGCAGCAACGACTTGCAGTCGCTGTATGTCGCCAACAACGTCTGCTCGGCAGTCGAGTACTTCCGAAAATTGGGTGGCAATGTCGGTGTGGCCGGCATGGTGATCAACAAAGACGATGGCACCGGACAGGCACAGGCCTTTGCCCAAAATGCGGGCATCCCGGTGCTGGCCGCGATTCCCGCCAACGAGGACATCCGGCGCAAGAGCGCCAGCTACGACATCATCGGCAAGCCCGATGGCGAATGGGGGCCCTTGTTTGCCGGTTTGGCCGATCAGGTGGCCGAGGCTCCTCCGCGTCAGCCCAAGCCGCAGACGCAAGACGAATTGCTGGCACTGTTCGACTCGGACACGGTAGGGCGCAATGTGGTCTTGCAGCCCGCAAGCCAGGCCGACATGTTGGGCCATGCACCCGCACCGAAGCCCAGTTTCGAGGTCGTCTACGACGAGGTCTGAACATGAATCACCGCGTCATTCCCATCCAGGCCGCACCGGCCACGGCAGCTCCCGCTGAAGGGGTGTCGTGCAGCCAGGGTGCCGATCAGATGCGCTCGCAAGCCGAGCAAGCGGGCAAGTCCGAGGTGCTGGCGCAGTACGACCGCGATTACCCGAGAAGCCCGGAGCAAGGCCCGCACGACCAACCGCAGAGCATGTGCCCTGCGTTCGGTTCCTTGCGTGTGGGATTGCGCATGCGTCGGGTGGCGACCATCTTGTCGGGATCGGCCTGTTGCGTGTATGGCCTGACCTTCACCTCGCATTTCTATGGGGCTCGGCGCAGCGTGGGTTACGTGCCGTTCAATTCCGAAACCCTGGTCACAGGCAAATTGTTTGAAGACATCCGTGAGGCGGTCTTCGCCCAAGCCGATCCGGACAAAGTTGACGCCGTGGTCATCATCAACCTGTGCGTGCCCACTGCCAGCGGTGTGCCCCTGCAACTGCTGCCCAAAGAGATCAACGGTGTGCGCATCATCGGCATCGATGTGCCCGGCTTTGGCGTGCCCACGCATGCGGAAGCCAAAGATGTCTTGGCCGCCGCCATGTTGCGCTACGCCAAGCAAGAAGTCATGAATGGCCCGGTGTCGGCGCCCAAGGGCGGGCGGCAGTCCATGCCCACCATCGCCTTGCTGGGTGAGATGTTCCCGGCCGATCCGGTGGGCATCGCCCAGCTCATCGCCCCCATGGGTCTGGGCGTGGGTGCCGTGGTCCCCACCCGCGAGTGGCGCGAATTGTATGCAGCCCTCGACAGCGTGGCGGTTGCCGCCATCCACCCGTTCTACACCGCCAGTGTGCGCGAATTCCAGGACATTGGACGTCCCATCATCGGGTCAGCCCCGGTGGGCGTCGATGGCGTGCAGTCCTGGTTGACCGACCTGGGGCAGCAGTTGGGTTTGCCGCAGGCGAAAACCGATGAGGCGCGCAACAACGCCTTGGGTGCCATGCGCGAAGCCCTCAAGCACGCCCGCATCGACGGCCGCATCACGCTCAGTGGCTACGAGGGATCCGAGCTGATTGTGGCGCGTCTGCTGATCGAGTGCGGCGCCGATGTCAGGTACGTGGGCTCGGCTTGTCCGGCGACCCCTTGGAATCTGGCTGATGCGCAATGGTTGCAGTCGCATGGTGCGCAGGTTCAGTTCAGGGCCAGTCTCGAGCAAGACCTTGCAGCCATCGACGAGTACCGTCCTCAGTTGGCCATCGGCACCACGCCGGTGGTGCAACGCGCCAAGCAGATGGCGATCCCGTCGCTGTATTTCACCAACCTCATTTCTGCCCGCCCCTTGATGGGGGTGGCCGGCGTGGGTTCATTGGTGCAAGTGGTGCGCAGCGCCATCGGCAACCAGGAACGTTTTTCCGCGATGCGGGCGTTCTTCGATCATGTCGGCGATGGCGACAACGCTGGCGTGTGGGAAAGCACACCCAAAGCCAGACCCGAATTCAGGGCCGAAGTGCGCAGGCAGGCCGAAAAACTGGCCAAAAAGCGCAAAGCCGAGGAGATGGGACCATGAGCGCGCTGCCTTTCGTTCTCGATCACGACCGCGCCGGTGGTTATTGGGGGGCGGTGTATGTCTTTACCGCCATCAAAGGCATGCAGGTCGTCATCGACGGCCCGGTGGGTTGCGAAAACCTGCCGGTGACCAGTGTGTTGCATTACACCGACGCCTTGCCACCGCACGAGTTGCCCATTGTGGTCACCGGGCTGGGTGAAGAAGAGCTCGGTCGCGACGGGACCGAAGGTGCAATGCGTCGGGCCCACAAAACGTTGGACCCCGAATTGCCGGCCGTGGTGGTCACCGGATCCATTGCCGAGATGATCGGTGGCGGTGTGACCCCCGAGGGCACCAACCTGCAGCGTTTTTTGCCGCGCACCATCGATGAAGATCAGTGGCAGTGTGCCGACCGTGCCATGTACTGGCTCTGGACGCAGTATGGTTTGCGAAAAGTGCCCAAAGCGCGCGATGTCAAGGCCCGCAAGCCGGAAGAAAAACCGCGCGTCAACATCATCGGCCCTTGCTACGGCACGTTCAATTCGCCCAGTGATTTGGCCGAGATTCGTCGCCTGGTGCAAGGCATCGGGGCCGAAGTCAACATGGTTTTCCCATTGGGCAGTCACATGGCCGATGTGTCACGTCTGGTCGAGGCCGACGTCAACATCTGCATGTACCGCGAGTTTGGTCGCATGCTGTGCGAGGCGCTTGAGAGGCCTTACTTGCAAGCCCCGATCGGTTTGCATGCCACGACCCAATTTTTGCGCAAATTGGGCGAATTGCTGGGACTTGATCCCGAGCCCTTCATCGAGCGCGAGCGCCATACCACCCTCAAGCCCTTGTGGGACTTGTGGCGCTCGGTGACCCAGGATTTTTTCAGCACAGCCAGTTTCGCTGTGGTGGCCACAGAAACCTATGCCCGCGGGCTGACCCGCTTTTTGGGCGATGAAATGGGCTTGCCGTGCCGTTTCAGCGTAGCCCGCAAACCCGGTGGCAAAACCGATAACGCCAACGTGCGCGAGCTCTGTCAGACCCAGACGCCTTTGGTGATGCTGGGCAGCTATAACGAGCGGATGTATCTGGCCGAAGTGGCGCAACGCAGCCCCATGCGTGCCGCTTTCATCCCGGCCTCCTTTCCGGGCAGCATCATTCGCAGGCACACCGGGACCCCCTTCATGGGCTATAGCGGTGCAACTTATTTGGTGCAGGAAGTCTGCAATGCACTCTTTGATGCTTTGTTTCACATCTTGCCCCTGGGCACCGATCTGGACCAGACCGAGGCCACGCATGCCAAGGGCAACCAGCAGGCTTGGCAGCCTCAGGCTCAGGAACTCATGACCCGTCTGGTGGGGCAACAGCCGGTGCTGGTGCAAATTTCTGCCGCCCGTCGGCTGCGCGACCACGCTGAGCGTTTGGCGCGCATGTCGGGTGTCGATCAGGTCGACGCCAATCATGTCGAGGCTGCTGGCCGTGAAATGGGATGGGAGGTCACTGCATGAGCACCCTGATGCCTTCCACGCCGGTCAGCGTCTTTTTTCGAATGTCGTGGCAAATCGCTGCGGACACCCAGGTGCACGGGTTGAGTGCACCGCGGGCCTTCAGGCTCAATGAAAGGAGCAACCATGTCAAATCGGACTTCCATTTCCGGTCTCACTGACGAAGAAGCTCAAGAGTTCCATCACTACTGGATGCAGGGTTTTGTGGGCTTCACGGCCGTGGCCGTGTTGGCACACATCCTGGTCTGGGCGTGGCGGCCTTGGCTGTAAGTCAGTTTTTTTGACGGAGTAACTGTCATGCAACACACCTCATCTCATCGCGGCGTGCGTCCTCTGAACGACGATTCATACGCCTTCAAAACCATCTTTCTGTTGGCCTTTGGCCTGCTGTTTGTGGTCGCCATGCTGGTCCGATTGGGCGGCGTGAACTGGCGTGAATGGTTGCCGGGTGCCGAAAGCGCCAGCAGCATGAGCCAGGGTGTGAAAGCGGCGGTTTACACCTTCATGAACCACATCATTTAGGAGAAACAACATGTGGCGTATTTGGCGACTCTACGACCCTCTTCGTGCCATGGTGGTACAGGGGATTTTCCTGTTCGGTCTGGCAGCGATGATTCACCTCGTCTTGCTGAGCACCAACAAGTACAACTGGTTCGATGGACCCAAAAAAGGTCCGGCCGCATCTGCGCAAAACACGCCGATGCCCGCAGCCAAGTCCTGAGCGGTAACGCTCGCGCAGGCGCCGTCTCCGCACGTGTTACGGCACGGTGCCTGCAATTTTGATTTTCGGAGGTCTTGCCATGGCCATGTTGAATTTTGAAAAAAAATACCGGGTACGCGGCGGTACGCTGCTCGGCGGTGACCTGTTCGATTTCTGGGTGGGCCCGTTCTACGTCGGCTTCTTTGGCGTGACCACGCTGTTTTTCTCGTTCCTGGGCACCGCCCTGATCTTGTGGGGTGCTTCACAAGGGCCAACCTGGAACGTTTGGCAGATCAATATCGCGCCCCCCGACTTGTCTTACGGCTTGCGCTTTGCGCCGCTCATGGAGGGCGGGCTGTGGCAATTGATCACGGTTTGTGCCTTGGGCGCGTTCGGTTCCTGGGCCATGCGGGAGGTGGAAATCTGTCGCAAATTGGGCATGGGCTATCACGTGCCGGTGGCCTTCAGTGTCGCCATCCTGGCTTATGTCACCCTTGAAGTGGTGCGCCCCGTGCTCATGGGCGCCTGGGGACATGCCTTCCCCTATGGCATCTACAGCCATCTCGACTGGGTGTCGAATGTGGGCTATCAGTACCTGCACTTTCATTACAACCCCGCTCACATGCTGGCGGTGAGTTTCTTCTTTGCCAGCACCTTTGCCTTGTCCTTGCACGGTGCCCTGATTCTGTCTTCGACCAATCCTGCGCCGGGCGGTACGGTGCGCACGCCGGAGCACGAGGACACCTTCTTCCGCGACATCATCGGGTACTCCATCGGTACTTTGGGCATTCACCGCCTGGGCTTGTTCCTGGCGCTGGCTGCCGTGCTGTTCAGTGCCTTGTGCATCGTGCTCAGCGGCCCCTTCTGGACCCGTGGTTGGCCTGAATGGTGGAGCTGGTGGCTGAATTTGCCGATCTGGTCCCAGTGGCCCCTGAACTAGGAGTAGAAACATGGCTCAATATCAAAATCTGTTCACCACCGTGCAAGCGGTTGGACCGGTCCATGACGGTGTCGCACTCGGACATGGCAACAGTCCACGTTCAGGCAAACCCCTCATTGTTTACTGGTTTGGCTTGCTGGGTAACGCGCAATTGGGGCCGATTTACCTCGGCGGACTGGGTGTGGCCTCGCTGATCTTCGGGGTGCTGGCTACCACGATCATCGGCATGAACATGCTGGCTTCGGTCAATTACGACCCGATTCAGTTCATTCGTCAACTGTTTTGGCTCTCGCTAGAACCACCGCCAGCCAGTTTTGGTCTCAGTCTGCCGCCCCTCAATCAGGGTGGATGGTGGCTGATTTCGGGCCTGTTCCTGACGCTTTCGTTGTTTTTCTGGTGGGCTCGGGTCTATCGCCGAGCTCGCGAGTTGGGCATGGGCACGCATGTGGCTTGGGCTTTTGCCGCAGCCATTTGGCTCTATTTGGTGCTCGGCCTGTTCAGGCCGGTGCTGATGGGCTCATGGGGTGAGGCGGTGCCGTTCGGCATCTTCCCGCACCTTGACTGGACAGCGGCGTTTTCCTTGCGTTACGGGAATCTGTTCTACAACCCGTTCCACGCTTTGTCGATTGTGTTTTTGTATGGGTCGGCTCTGCTGTTTGCCATGCACGGTGCCACCATTTTGGCGGTGACTCACTACGGTGGCGAGCGCGAAATCGAGCAAATCACCGATCGCGGCACGGCCAGCGAGCGTGCTGCCTTGTTCTGGCGCTGGACCATGGGCTTCAATGCCACCATGGAATCGATTCACCGTTGGGCCTGGTGGTTTGCCGTGTTGTGTCCCCTGACAGGCGGCATCGGTATCTTGTTGACCGGCACAGTGGTGGACAACTGGTATTTGTGGTCCATGAAACACGGCGTGGTGCCCCCGTATCCGCAAGTCTTTGACGTCGTCACCGACCCGATGCTCATGCAAGGAGTCAAACCATGAGAATTCTCCTGACTTTATTCGCGGCCTTGCTGCTGCTGACGGGTTGTGAACGCCCTCCGATCGACGCCGTTCAGCACGGTTTCCGTGGCACTGGCATGGCACAGATCTACAACCCCAGAACCGTGGCCATGCAGGCTGATCTGAACGAGCCTCCGGTGGCGATTCCGAGCGCCGGTAGCGACGGTCCCAAGGCCTCTCAGGTTTACAAAAACGTGAAATTGCTGGGTGATCTCAGTGTCGGTGACTTCACCCGTTTGATGGTGTCCATGTCCACCTGGATCGCCCCGGAGCAAGGCTGCACATACTGCCACAATCCGGCCAATTTCGCCGACGACTCGCTCTACACCAAAGTGGTGGCACGGCGGATGATCGAAATGACCCGGCACATCAACAGCGACTGGAAACAGCACGTGGCCGACACCGGAGTGACCTGTCACACCTGTCACCGGGGCAAGCCGGTGCCCGACCAGCACTGGTTCACCAAAGTCGATCAGCCGTATGGCGCCAACTTTTTGGGTGACAAGGCCGGCCAGAACACCCCTGATCCGGTGGTTAATCTGTCTTCATTGCCCTATGACCCGTTCACCCCGTTCCTTCTCAAAGCGGAAAACATCCGGGTGGGCGGCACGACGGCTTTACCCACTGGCAATCGACAGTCGATCAAACAAGCCGAGTGGACTTATGGCCTGATGACCCACATGTCGACGGCCTTGGGGGTGAATTGCACCTACTGTCACAACACACGATCTTTCCAGGAGTGGGAAGGCGGTCCGCCGCAGCGCGTCACGGCCTGGCACGGCATCCGCATGGCGCGTGATCTCAACAACGACTACATGACCCCGCTGACCGATACCTTCCCCGCGCATCGCAAAGGGGAGTTGGGTGATGTGGCCAAAGTGAACTGCGGCACTTGTCACCAAGGGGCTTACAAACCCTTGTATGGCGCCAAGATGGCCAAAGACTTCCCCGAGCTGCTGATCACCCCTGCACCGGCCCCGATCAAAGTCGCCAAAAAGTAAAGCCATGCACCACAGCACGCGCTTGGCCCACATGACGAACGCAACCGTCATCGCGGGCGAGGTCGCGTTGTGCCGGGTGCAGCGCAGGACCAGCCGATCCCTCGTCATTGCTGGGGCGCGGCAATGAGCCCGGATGAACTGGGCCGCATGGGCGCCCCATTGTCCGGGGTGGTGTTGGTCCTGTTGGTGGACTACATGCGACAGCATCAGGGCTGGGGATGGTTGCGGCTCATGGCCGGCGCTTCCGGCCTGCGCGAAGTGCCCGGTTTGCGTTTTGCCAAGGTCATGGGCAGTGGCCAAGGGGGCGGATTCAGCTTGCGCCCCAGCGCGACGCATCAGGGCTTGATCACTTGTTTTGACACCTGGCTGCAGGCGCGGGACTTCATGCAAGGTGCATGGGTATCGGCGGTGCGCACGCGCTCGCGCGAGAGCTGGGTCGGCATCATGTCGGTGCAGTCTGCGCGCGGCCATTGGGATCAACAAGCGTGGAGTCCGACCTCCGAGGCCGCGCTGATCGATGCGCCAAATCCGATTCCGGGTCCCTTGGCGGTGCTGACTCGGGCCAGCATCCGACCTGCGAAAGCCATGGCTTTTTGGCGTCATGCGCCAGCGGCGCAGCAAGATCTGGCATCCGCACAGGGTTGTCAGCTCTCCATGGGGCTGGGTGAAGCGCCCTTGTTGCGCCAATGCACGTTCAGCGTGTGGCGAGACGCCCAGGCGATGCGCGACTACGCTCACCAGGATGCTCATTTGCATGCCATTCAGGCGGCTTACAAGCATCAGTTTTTCTCCGAATCCCTCTTTGTGCATTTTCGCCCGTTGTTCATGCAGGGTCAAAGCAAGGGGCTCAATCTCGACCTGGGGGATCCCGAATGGGCCAGGAGTGTCGGGCCATGACCGATAAAGTGATCGTCATCGGCGCAGGCATGGGTGGCTTGGTCAGTGCCCTGTTGCTCGCTCAAAAAGGGTGCGAAGTCACCGTGGTCGAGTCACAGTCGGTCACCGGGGGCAAGGTACACACCACAGAGGTGGGCGGCATGACGATCGATTCGGGGCCGACGGTGCTGACTATGCGCTGGGTCTTTGACGAAATCATGAACCGGATCGGTACCCAACTCGAACACGAGTTGACCCTGACCCCTTTGAATGTCCTGGCCCGGCATTTCTGGCCTGATGGCCAGCAGATGGATTTGTGCGCCGATCCGGCCCAAAGCGAGGCCGAAGTGGAGCGCTTTGCAGGATCTGACGAAGCGGCTCGGTTTCGCCGTTTTTCCAATCGCGCACGCGCCCTTTATGACACCTTGCAAACCCCCTTCATGCGGGGGCCCGCGCCCCAGATGGGGCGCTTCATGCAGGCGCTGGGTTTTTCCGGCTTGGCCCTGCTGACCCAACTGGGGCCGATGCGTTCGTTGTGGCGCCAGTTGCAGCACGAATTTGAGCATCCGAGGCTGCGCCAGTTGTTCGGGCGCTATGCGACCTATTGCGGCTCGTCCCCCTGGGAGGCGCCGGCCACGCTCATGCTGATTGCCCAAGTCGAAATGGACGGGGTTTTCAGCGTCCAGGGTGGCATGACCGAACTGGCGCAGACCCTGACCCGTTTGGCTCGCATGCGCGGCGTGCGTTTTCTGTTGCAAAGCCCTTGCCGTGAAATTTTGCTGCGCGACGGCAAAGCGGTGGGTGTGCGGTTGGATCATCAGTCGTTGCTGGCCGACGCCCTGGTCTTCAATGGCGAAGTCGACGCATTGCGTTTGGGTCTGCTGGGCGAGTCCAGCCAGGAAGCCGTCTTGCCCAGCAGTCAACCTCGCTCGCTGTCGGCACTGACTTGGTCGATGCTGACGCCCCGTCAGGACTTGGCGCTGGATCGCCACAACGTGTTTTTTCAAAACGATTATGAAAGCGAGTTTGAAGACATCTTCAAGCGCCGCCAGTTTCCCCGGCAACCCACGGTCTATGTGTGCGCTCAGGACAGGCCCGATATCCCCCAAGATCATTCGGTCGAGCGTTTGTTTTGCCTGGTCAACGCGCCTGCCCATGGGGATGAACCCGAACGGACCGAGGAGATCGAAAGATGCGAGATGACCAGCTTCGAACAACTGCAGCGCCTGGGGTTGTCGATCCAGGGGCATGCCAGGGTTCGGGCCAGCCCCTCGCTGTTTCATCGCCGCTTTCCAGCGTCGTCGGGCAGCCTTTACGGCAAGGCGACGCACGGCTGGATGAGCATCTTCTCGCGCCCCGGCGCGACAACCGCGCTACCCGGATTGTTCTTGACGGGCGGGGGCACCCATCCGGGACCTGGTGTGCCGATGACGGCGTTGTCCGGCATCAGGGCGGCCGAGGCCGTCATGGCCAGCCTTGCTTCGCGCAAGAAGTTCCAGCCCGTGGCTACCTTTGGTGGTATGTCGACGCCATGAGTCACGACATGCAACACAGCCTGACGCTGATCGCTTTTGTCGGCAGTGTGTTCTCTCCCTATTACCGCTGGGCCAGGCGGGCTGGGCAAGCGGCCAACCCCGAAAACCACTGCGCCATCAATGTGGCGCTGTACGGTCCCGGAGGTCGTTGGGCCATGACCGAGCGCGGAAGTGGACACATGCAACGCGACAGCAGCAGTTTTGTGGTGGGGCCCAGCCGACTGGATTGGGATGGTCAGTGCCTGCACATGCGCCTGGACGAAATCAGCGTGCCCTGGCTCAAACCTTTGCGCGGCCACATCCGTTTATGGCCCGAGCAACTGTTGAACTTTTCGGTGGCGCTGGATGACGCCGGACGCCACCATTGGGGCCCTTTGGCACCCAAGGCGCGCATCGAAGTGGACCTCAAGCACCCCGACTTGCAATGGCAGGGGCATGCTTATCTCGACTCCAATGAAGGTGTGGAACCCCTGGAGGATGCTTTTCACTCATGGGACTGGTCGCGCACCCACCATGCGGATGGCAGTACCGAAGTGACCTACGATTTGCATGGGCCGGATCGGCAAGATCGTTTGCTGCGTTTGCGGTTTGACGGCTCCGGCCAAGTCAGCGAGTTGCCCCCGGTGCCGCACCAGGCGTTGCCCAAAACCGGTTGGCGCCTTGATCGCCGTGCCCGCTCAAGCGTGGCCCCGAAGGTGGCGCAGCAACTTGAAGACACCCCCTTCTACCAACGCTGTGTGCTGGCACGGCCGGACCTGGGTCCGCACACACACACTTTCCACGAGAGCTTGTCTCTGCCCCGTTTTGTCTCACCGATCGTGCAAGCCATGTTGCCTTGGCGCATGCCCCGGAGAGCCTGATCAACACGCAACCATGAACATATCCTGGATTTGCGTCAACCCATTCGATGCCATGTCGGCACCGATGGCCTGCGTGCGGCCTGAGCACGAATGCTTCTAGCAAGGAGGTACCCATGTCCAACAATGACAAGGTATGGCCCACCGGTTTGACCGAGGCCGAATCGGAGGAGATTCACCGCAATCTCATCCAGGGCACGCAGATTTTCGGCATGATTGCCGCTTTCGCCCATCTGCTGGCCTACATCTACTCACCGTGGTTGAAGTAAAGGAGACCCATCATGATCTACGGAAAAATGTGGTGTGTCGTCAAGCCCCAGGTCGGCATTCCCATCATTTTGGGTGCAGTGGCCGTCGGCTCCTTTTGCGTTCACCTGGCCTTGGTGACCAACACAACTTGGGTCAAGTCGTTCCTCAATGGAGCGGCGGGCAAAGCAGTAGCGACTCAAGCTGCCGAACCTGCCAAGAAGTAATTCTTGGTGGCTTAAGAACCGGGTGGGCTCAGGCCCGCCCGGCTTTTAAGTATTGACCCATGGAAACCAATTCCTCCAAGAACGCCTGGTTGCAGTGGGGCGTCAAGTTATTGCCTTTTACCGACGCAGTCAGCGAAGATTTGCCGCTGTCGCGTTTGTTGCGTTTATCGTTGTTTCAAGTTTCTGTCGGGATGGCCTTGGTGCTGCTGGTCGGCACCCTGAATCGGGTCATGATCGTCGAGTTGGGCGTGCCCACCAGCCTGGTGGCGGTGATGCTGGGCATGCCTTTGTTGTTCGCGCCTTTCAGGGCCCTGGTGGGGTTTCGATCCGATCACCATCGCTCTCAATTGGGTTGGCGGCGTGTGCCCTACATCTGGATGGGTACTTTGCTTCAATTTGGCGGCTTTGCCATCATGCCTTTTGCCTTGCTGGTGCTGGCCGGCTGGGGCGAGTCGCAGCAAGCGCCGGCCTGGGTGGGGCATGTGGCCACCGCTGTGGCTTTTTTATTGGTCGGCGCCGGCGTCCACACCACGCAAACCGCCGGATTGGCTTTGGCCACGGACCTGACCACACCCGACAAACAAGCCAATGTGGTCGGTTTCATGTACGTCATGATGCTGGTGGGGATGGCCGCCAGCGCTTTGTTGTTTGGCGATTTGCTGACCGATTTTTCTCCCGCACGCCTGATCCAGGTGGTGCAAGCTGCGGCCATCATCACCTTGGTGCTCAACACCGTGGCCATGTGGAAACAAGAGGGGCGATCCAGACAGCGCAAACCGGGGCAAGGCAGCGATCCCAGTTTCCGTCAAGCCTGGCAATTGTTCACGGGCGATGCCGATGCGGTGCGCCGGCTCTGGGTGGTGGCGCTGGGGACCCTGGCGTTCACGATGGAAGACGTGTTGCTGGAGCCCTATGGGGGTGAAATCCTGAATTTGTCGGTCGCCAGCACCACCCAGCTCAGTGCCACACTCGCGGCAGGCAGTCTGCTGGGCTTTGCCGCCGCATCTCGGCTGCTGAGCCGGGGTGCAGACCCGTTTCGGATGGCTGCCATCGGGTGTCTGTTCGGTTTGCCGGCCTTCATCATGGTGGTGGTGGCGTCCTGGGCACCTGCAGCAGCGCTGTGGTTCAGCGGCGGGACTTTCCTGATTGGATTGGGGGCCGGTCTGTTTGGCCATGGCACATTGACTGCGACCATGAATCGAGCCAGTTCGGAGCAGGCGGGTCTGGCCATGGGCGCTTGGGGCGCTGCGCAGGCCACGGCGGCCGGTTTGGCGATGGCCCTGGGCGGTATTTTGCGCGATCTGGTCGGCGCAATCTCGACCCCTTGGACAGGGTATTGCTTTGTCTATACCATTGAATTTGTATTGCTGTTGGCCACCTTGTGGGTCATGCGGCCTTTGTTGAAAAGCGGGTCAATCACCCGTTTGCATTCCACCCACTGAACCTCAATGCAAGGAAGACACCATGGAAGTCAAACACGTCATCATCCTCATGTTCGTGGTCTTTTTGCTGTTCATGCTGGCCAACTGGTTCAACCGGCGTCGCTGAGCACCTGAGCGCGTTTCATGTTTTCCCGACGCTCCAGCAGTTCAAGCACCCAGACCACGCGCTGATCCATGCTGCGGTTCGGGAAATAGCCCGGCCCCTTGCCTGTGCCGGGTGATTCGAGTTGCACACAGGTTTGCACCATGCCCTGAACGGCAGCCAGGGGTTCTGGGTTGTGACGTGCCACCCGGATCCATCCGGCTTGGGTCCATGCCATGAACAGCAAGACCAGCTTGCGTGAGGTGCTGACCACTGTGCGGCTGCTGACCGAGTCCAGTCCGTTGCGCCTGAGTTGGTGTCCGATCTCGGCGTAAATGGTGCTGGCTGCATAAATCGCAGCCCGGCAATCGGGCGGCAGGCTGGCCACACCGTGCATGGCTTGCGCATAAAGTCGGTCGGCTTCGTCCAGCAACTGCGCCACCACCCGTTTTTGGGCGGCTGAGCTGGCCGGTTGGCTCAGCCAGAGGTCCGGATCCAGGCCCTGTTCGCGCAACAGGGACAATGGCATGTAGACCCGACCCATGCGAGCATCTTCGCCCACATCCCGGCTGATGTTGGTCAATTGCATGGCCACACCCAGTTCGCACGCCCGCATCAGGGTATCGGTATCTCTGGTGCCCATGATCCAGCACATCATGGCACCCACGCTGCCGGCCACCCGGGCTGCATAGTCGTGCAAATCGCGCAGGGTCTCGTAACGGCGGCCTTGGGCGTCCCAGGCAAAGCCCTCGATCAACATGTCCAGCAAGTGGCGCGGCAAGCGGGTGTCGCGCACCACCATGGCCAGTGCCTGATCTTCAACATGCGGTTGCGGGCTGCCGGCGTAGATCGCATCCAGCCGTTGGCGCAAGACCAGCAAAGGCGTCGCACCCGGTTGTGCCAAGTCGACCAGATCATCGGCCACCCGGCAAAACGCATACAGGGCAATGGCATGGGGCCTCACCCGCTGAGGCAGCAACCGACTGGCGGCAAAAAAGGTTTTGGAACCTTCTTGCATCAAGGCGATGCATTCCTCCAGGTCAGCGGGCGGCAAGGGGGATTGAAGATCATGCATGGGGAACCACCTGCGCCAGGGCTTTGGCAGACATCAAAACTCCCGGCACGCCGGCGCCGGGGTGAGTGCTGGCACCCACCACATAGAGGCCGCGAAGGTCTTCACTGCGGTTGTGGGGGCGAAACCAGGCGCTTTGCAGCAACAAAGGCTCGAGTCCAAAACCGGCTCCCTTGTAGGACCAAAGCCGGTCCTGGAAATCTTGCGGCGTCATCATCAGAGAAGTCGTTACTTGAGCTTTCAGGTCCGGTAAAACGGTGTCGCTCAGCCTTTGCTCGATGGCGCGTCGCATCGGCTCGGCCTGTGCACGCCAATCGGTGCCGCTGTCCAGGTGCGGGACCGGTGCCAGCGCATAAAAGGTGTCGCAACCCGGCGGGGCCAACGACGGGTCGGTGGCGGTGGGGCGATGCAAGTACAGGCTGAAGTCGTCGGCCAGCACATGTCGCTTGAATATGTCTTGCAACAAGCCTTTGTAACGGGGGCCGAGCACCAGCATGTGGTGCGGGACTTCTTCGTAACGTTTTCGTGTTCCGAAGTACCAGACCAGCAATCCCATCGAGTAGCGACCCCGTTCGATGCGGCGATCGGTCCAGTGTTTCCGGTATTTGGCATCCACCAGATTTTTATAAGTCCAGGCGGTGTCGCCATTGCTGACCACGATGTCGGCCTTGACCGTTTGCCCGTTGCCCAAGGCCACGCCACAGGCTTGGCCGTTTTCAACCAAGATCCGGTGCACCGGCGAATTCAGGTGCAACTCAATGCCACGCGTTTGGAGCAAACGCACCAACCCGGCGACGATGGCTCCCGTCCCACCCATGGCCGAATGCACGCCCCAGGTGCGCTCGAGCGCATTGATCAGGGCATAAGCCGCCGTCACCGAAAAGGGGTTGCCCCCGATGAGCAGCGGGTGAAAACTCATCACCGTGCGCAAATGTTCGTTTTTGAAATGCCTGGCCACCTGGGCATGGATGCTGCGCCAGGCGCCCATGCGCAAAAAATCAGGGATGGCACGCAACAGATCGAGCAGGCTGTCAAATGGCTTGTCTCCCATGCCTTCAAAGCCCAGGCGCTTGCACTTTTCGCACAGCAGCAAAAAACGTTCGTAACCCGGCAGATCCTGCGGCGCGAAGCGAGCCACCTCGGCGCGCATGTGCGCCGGATCGCCGTTATAGTCAAAATGCGCGCCATCGTCAAAGCGAATCCGGTAGAAGGGATCCATGGGCATCAGGGTCACATCGTCTTCAAAGCGCTGACCGCAGAGTTCCCACAATTCACGCAGCAAAAATGGTGCGGTGATGATGGTTGGCCCTGCATCAAAGGTGTGCCCATCCTGTCTGAAGACACTGGCACGACCGCCGGCATCGCCGAGTTTTTCATGCACCTGCACCCGATAGCCCTTGGCACTGAGGCGAATGGCCGCAGCCAGACCGCCAAATCCGGCACCGATCACCACGGCGGTTTTAGGGGTCTTCATGGGGGTTCTCATCAAAGTTTGACCGACTCTTGTGCCACGGTGGGCGGATGGCCCATGGCCCAGCCCCACAATTTGTCGAGTGACCAGGGCACCACCATCAGCAGGTGCTCCAGGATCGCCAGGCCCAGCAAACAAGCCAGGAGCAGCCAGCTGGCACTCAGTGTTTCGTGGGCATGCCAGCCCGACCACAGCAACCAGATCCAAAAGCCTGTGGCCAGTGTGACCGATGCCACGTACCACAGTCCCGGCTGAGCACAGCGAAAGTAACTGGCCAGGTATTTCAGGTGCGGTGGCAGGTACTGTTCGCCGTGCAGGGGAATGCCAATGAAGAGGTTGAGTTTGGCGCTGACCCGCATGCACCACAACAAAGCAAAGGTGCACAAGGCGGTGTGGTTGGGCTGGCCCCACTGCATCCAGACCAATATCGAAAAATTCAAGATCAGCGCCAGCTCGTGCCACAAAATGGCGGCCACAGACTCGCGCAGGCGCTGCCAACCCCTGGCACCCGTGCTCATGGCGATCCGGCGCGGACCACTGAGCGCCCCTGTCAAAAAGGCCAGCTCGTGCCAGCCCCACATCACGATGATGCTGGCAAAACCCAAATAGGCGTGTACCGAGTCCGAAGCGGACATGCTGACATGCACACCCCAAAAACTCAATCCCATGAGCATGCTGAAAGCGGGCAGATTCCAGCGCGCCCACCAACCCCCCTGCCGATCCAGCCACAAAATGGCGCCAGTCCCCGCCCACCAGCAAAAGATGGCAAAGACCGCGGCCAGGAGGGTGTCACTCACCATGAAGGGCGCATCCTGGGTTGTTCCAGCAATTTTTGGCGCTTGACCGGCAAGAGATACATCCGGGTGAACTGCAACAGCGCTCGCCCGCCGTGCCAGACCTTGCCCAGCAGTCCCGACAAACCCCCACGCTCTTTGGCGGCGTCAAAGGCATCCGAAATCTTCACCAGCCGGGTCATGCCCAGTCTGAAGTCGGGGTGATCGATGTCCAGTGCAATCGGGAAGACCTGCTGCGTGATTTCGTTGGTGATGCGAAACACTTCGTAGTCGTAAACGGTCGATTCCAGCCCCATGGCTTCGTGCAACAAAGGCCTGCGATGGTCGCGCACATACATCGTGGCGTAAACAGCCAGCAGGAAAAACCGGATCTTGAGCAGATTGAAGCCCGACAGCAGTTCAGGGTTCGCGCGCATGATCAAGGCGAACGACTCGCCGTGGCGAAACTCGTCATTGCACCAGCGTTCAAACCAGCGAAAGATCGGGTGAAAGCGTTTTTCCGGGTGGCGCTCGAGTTGGCGGAAGATGGTGATGTAACGGGCGTAGCCGATCTTTTCCGACAAATAAGTGGCGTAAATGATGTGGATCGGCTTGAAAAAAGTGTACGGTTTGTCGCTTTTGAGTTTGCCCAATTCGATGCCCAGGTCAAAGTCGCGCAATGACATGTTGATGAAGCCGGCGTGACGCGATTCGTCACGCGCCATGTAGGTCATCAATTGCTTGATGTCGGGATTTTTGACGTGCTTTCGGATTTCGTTGTAGAGCACGCAGCCGGAGAATTCCGAAGTCAGTGAGCTGACAAAGAAGTCCAGTACCTCTTGCCGCATTTCGGGGGACCATTGCGGGGCACAGGCATGCAATTCGTCCAGAAACGTGGCGTCGCGCTGGAAGTGATCGTGGTTGTTGTCGCCCTCGTACTCTTTCATCATCGCATCCCATTCGGCGCGCAGCGGCTCGATGCTGATGCGATCAAAAGCGTCGTGGTCGGTGGTGTAAAAGCGCGGGCTGAGCATGTTGCTCTGGCGCGCTTTTTCGTTGGCGTCCGCGCCTGTCAAGATGGCGTGTGTGGCTGTGGTCATGGTCTTACTCCTGTTTCAATGCCGTTGGGAAATGGCCCCTCAAACCGGCGAACACCGCCTTGTTGCTGGGCCCAAAAGAATCCAGGTCGATGCGCACCCCTTGCGTGGGGTCGATCAACAGCAATCGCCCATCGGTCAGGGCGCGCAACAACACCGGTGCCTGGTGGTCGGCCTCCGCGACTCGGCGCTGGCGGGCCAAGGCGCGCAAACTGCCCCTTAAAAAACCTTGCTCACCGCTGAATTCGCGCAGGGTCAGCCCCCGCTGTGTATCGAGCACCGCGATATCGCCATTGGGCAGGTCTTTGAACTGCAGTGACATCTCCCAAGCGGTGGGGGCATCGCTCACGGTGACCCGCCAGCCCTGTTGCTGCGCCCAGGCCACCAACCCCAAAGTCAGTGCCATGAGCGCAATCAGCCAGCCGATCGGCAGGCCTTTGGAAGGGGAGGTGGGCCAGGTGTTCATGCGGCATGTCCTTGCAAATGGCTGTCCGAGTCCCGGGAGTCGGTGGCGGAGGGGGCGGCACCCTGGGCGCGGCCCTGACCCGCCACTTGTGCGGCCATCCAGGTGCGTTGCAGCAATTCGCCTACAGCGCGGCCCTGGGGCACACAGCGCAATGTGGGTTGGGGGTGACTCAGGTACCAGGCGCGCTGATGGGGCCACAGGTGAAACCAGCCAATCCGGTCACCCGGCGGCAATTCCAGTGCGATGTCGGCGTGTTGGGCACCCAAGTCCCGAATTTCAGCCGACCTGATGCAGCGCAAAGGGAAATTGAAGGTCAGGCTCAGCACAATACCGACCCGCATCACCAAACGTTTGTCGGTCAGGGTATACAAACTGGTGCGCGCCGCCCACCAGGCCGACATGCCCAGCAGGCACAAAGCAACCACCACCAGACTGCCCGATTGGAGCAGGGCCAAAGCGATGCTCAGTGCATCATTGCCATCGGCGCGCAGACTGGCTGCTTGCCAAGCCAGCATCAGACCAAAGTAAATGGCCACTTTTCGAACATGAAAAGCATGCACCGCCAGGGCATACCAGTGCGGCGCGCCTTGCCAGAGAATTTTTTCACCTTGGGGCAGGGGTTCGGGCAGGCCGGGGGCGGCCTCCCATTCATGTTCGTGGGTGGCTTTCACAGCATCGGTTCCTTGCGTTCAGGCGTGGCGTACAACTGTCCTGCACCGTAGCAGGCTGCGATTTTTTCCTCTTCGAGGAAAGTCACCTGTTCCGCTGAGCGGGTGGTGGGCACATCGGCAAATTGGTGAGCCAGCAGGGCGTGCACTTCGACCCCGGTTTTCTTGATGCGGGCAAACGGCACCGGCAACAGGCGACGACCTCCATGGGGCAGAGCCACTTCGATGTAGCGGAACATCATCTCTGAGCGGTCCACCCACATGTCGGCCACCGTGCCTGCCACCTCACCGTCGGCGCCATAGACCGGCAAGCCACGCGGGTCGGTGTCGCGCTTGGACACACCGTGGTCACTGGCCACGCGCAGGGGCACGATCTTGACCTCGCCGTGTTCGGTCATGTCCGGCACATCGGCACGTTGCGCCCAAGCGCCGGGGCCTACCCCTGCAGTCAGCGGGTTACCCACCGGCTCCAGAGGGGCGCCAATCCAGCCATGCGCGGCTTCGGCGCTGTACTGACCATCGGGGCGGTTCAGGTCGGGGCTGTAGGTTTCATGCCCGTCATGGTGTTTGAACGTTTTGGGCGATGGCACCGGAGGCCAGCCCTGAACATCCGGGCCGTTCTCGCGCCCGGAGTCCATCGGATAGCCCTCTCGGTGATTCTCACGCAAGAGGTAATAAATCAGTCCGGCAAAAAAGAGCCAGAACATGTAGAGGACGATTTGTGCCACGTCCACGTATTGAGTGATTGCGCCAGTTCCCATGGTGAGTCTCCAGTGGTGGGTGAAAAAAGGTCAGCTTGGCAATTCGGCCAAGCCAAAACGTTTGGAAGAAGGTCGGATGCGATCCATGCCGCGCCGGGCCATCGGGCCCAGGGCAATCAGCACGACCAGCAACAAATACATTTCGAGGTGATAGACAAAGCTGTAGCCCGTGACCGGCGATTGCAAGGCTTCGCCCAGTTGACCGGCTTGCGCCAAGGCGTCGACGCTGTCGCGCAACACACCGCCCAGGGCCATGGCCAGCCCGGCCGAAGTGGCTTGGACGGCACCCCAGGCACCCAGGGCCAAGCCGCTCATGCGGGCATCGCCATATGTCATGGCATTGACCAGCATGCCGACAGAGAACAAGCCACCGCCAAAACCCACCAAGGCGACGCCGGCTTTGAACAAGGCCACCGATTGCAGAGGTGCAGAGAAAATCACCATCGAGAAAGCGATCAAGCCGACCAGGCCGCCCAAGCCCGCCAAACTGCAAGCCCCGATGCGGCGATGGAGAACCCGTGCCGACAGGGCGAAGGCCAACAAAGAGCCCAGAGCACCCACCGCGGTCAGGCCGCTGGTGGCTCCAACATCCAGGCCCAGCACTTGGGCCCCGTAAGGTTCGAGCACGATGTCTTGCATGCCAAAGGCACAACTGCCCAAGGCGGTGGCCCACAAAAAGCGACGCATCTGGGTTTGGGCCATCAGCTCGCGCCAGTGCCGCCCAAAACCGCCCGCTTCGCGCTGGCCGCGCCGAGCCTGGCGGGCTTCTTGTTTCCACAAAGCCACCAGATTCAGGATCAGGACCAGCACGGCTGAGCCCTGAATGACCTGAATCAGGCGCAATGGGCTGTAATCTTGCAGCAACACACCATAGACCGCACTGCTGGCAATCAGGCCCAGCAAGAGCGTGGTGTAGAGCAAGGCGACCACGCGAGGGCGTTTGTCCTCATCGGCCAAATCGCTGGCCAGCGCCATGCCGGTTGTTTGGGTGATTTGGATGCCGGCGCCTGCCAACAAAAAGGCCAAAGCCGCCCCGATTCGGCCCACCCAGACCTGACCCGGCTGGTTGTCTCCCAGCACCAGCAGGGCAAAGGGCAAAATGGCCAAGCCACCGAAGAGCAAAAGGCTGCCCATCCACAAATAGGGGATGCGGCGCAAGCCCAACACCGAGGGGTGCGTGTCACTGCGGTAACCGATCAGACCGCGCAAGGGCGCGAACACCATCGGCAGACCGACCGCCAGGGCCACCCACCAGGCCGGCACCTCCAATTCGACGATCATCACCCGGTTCAGGGTGCCCACCAACAGGGCCGTGACCATGCCGATGACAAATTGAAACAGCGACAACCGCAGCAGACGCGGCAAAGGCAGACCCGGCGAAGCGGCGTCGGCAAACGGCATCACCCGAATGCCGTAAGCACGCACCCACGAGGGAACCGGAATCTGCAACCGTTTCATCGCTTCCACTCCAGTGCATGCGAGGTGTAAAAGCCATGTGCGATCCGACGGTCGCGCCCGGCAAACCAGCCTGCCGACCCGAGTTCGGCATGCAGGGCCATGTGCAGTCGGCTGGCAGCAATCGGTTCGAGTGCGGGCGAGCGGTCGGTGCGCGGAAACATCCGGCCCACCCGATGCATCGCTGCCAACAAAGGCGTGCGCGGTGCGAAGGTGAACAGCATGGAGCCGCGCGTGCGCGGGGCCAAACGACCCAATGCCTGCGCGATTTGTTCACAGGGGTAGTGAATCAGCGAGTCCATGGCCACCACGTGGTCGAATTCGCCCAGGCCCTCGTCGAGCATGTCGCCCGAGCAAAAGCGGATGCGCTCGGCCAGATCGGGGCTTTGTTCCGCCAGGCGTTCGGCCGCCAACTGCACCAAGGTCGGTGACAGGTCAATGGCCACCACTTCTGCGCCACGTTCGGCCGCTTCGATGGCCAAGGCCCCGGTTCCGCAGCCGGCATCGAGCAAGCGCATGCCGTGCATGTCTTGCGGCAACCAGGCCAGCAAGGTGTCGCGCATGCGGTTGCGGCCTTCGCGCACGCTGCTGCGAATGTGGCCCAGCGGCTCTTGCGAGGTCAGCCGCGCCCAGGCTTGGGCGGCAGTGCGATCAAAATAGTGCTCGATCTGCTCGCGGCGTTGTTCGTAGGCGATCGGTGGCATCAGTCAAATCCCAGCAAGTCAAAAATTTCGCGGTCCTTCAAAGGCACCGCGGGCAAAGGATCACCGCCGCGCCAGAGTTGATCGGCCAGGCGCATGTATTCTTCTTGCACCGCCAGCACGGCTGCATTGGGTTCGAGTTCGAACAAAGTCGACTTGGTCAGGCGACTGCGGCGGATTTCGTCCAGCATCGGGAAATGGGCCAGGGTCTTCAGGCCGGCGCGCTGATTGAACTTGTCGATCTGGTCGGTGGCATCGCTGCGGTTGGCGATGACACCGCCGAGACGCACGTCGTAGTTCTTTGACTTGGCGCCGATGGCTTGCACGATGCGGTTCATCGCAAAAATCGAGTCAAAGTCGTTGGCGGTCACGATCAAGGCCCGGTCGGCGTGTTGCAAGGGTGCAGCAAAGCCGCCGCACACGACATCGCCCAGCACGTCGAAAATGACCACGTCGGTGTCTTCGAGCAAGTGATGTTCTTTGAGCAACTTGACGGTCTGACCGACCACATAGCCGCCACAACCGGTTCCTGCGGGCGGGCCGCCGGCCTCGACGCACATGACGCCGTTGTAGCCCTGAAAGACAAAGTCTTCCATGCGCAGTTCTTCGGCATGGAAGTCCACCGCCTCCAGTGCGTCGATCACGGTGGGCATGAGTTTCTTGGTCAGGGTAAAGGTGGAGTCGTGCTTGGGGTCGCAGCCGATTTGCAGAACTCGTTTGCCCAATTTGCTGAAGGCGACAGACAAGTTGGATGAGGTGGTGCTCTTGCCGATCCCCCCTTTGCCATAAATGGCAAACACTTTGGCCGTTCCGATTTTCACGTTCGGGTCCAGGTGCACCTGCACACTGCCCTCGCCGTCTTCCTTCTTGCGTTGGATGCTGGTGATGGGAACCCGGGTGGTTTCCACAAAGGTATCGTTCATGCGGGTAGTCCTTCTCTGACGCCTTCCAGGCGATCTTCTAGCTCGGCCCCGGCCTGTTGCAAGGCGGCCAGGGTTTGGTGGTCGGGTTGCCAAAAATTGCGCCGCGATGCTTCGAGCAAGCGGTTGGCGAATTGGGCTGAGGCCGACGGGTTCAGTTGGGCCATGCGCTCGCGCATTTCGGGGTCCAGGATGAAGGTTTGCGCCAGTTGCTGATAAATCCAGGGCTGGATTTGCCCGGTGGTGGCAGACCAGCCCATGGTGTTGGTCAGGTGTGATTCGATCTGGCGTACGCCTTCAAACCCGTGCTGCAGCATGCTCTCGTGCCATTTGGGGTTGAGCATGCGGGTGCGTGTTTCCAGCGCCACTTGTTCGCTCAGGCTGCGCACCACCCCTTCGCCCTGGGTTTGATCACCGATGTAAACCCCGGGAGCAGTCGCTGCCGAACCTTGGGTGTGGTGTTTGGCTTGCAACACCGCACGGCTGAAACCGCCCAATGTGTCGAAGTAGGTGTCGATGCTCGTCACGCCCAATTCCACGCTGTCGACGTTTTGATAGGTCAGCGCCACGGTGCTGAGCACCGATTGCATCAGGGCCTGATGCCGAACCGGATGGCCTTCGACGCCGTAAGCAAATCCCTTGCGTTGGACAAATGCGTCGCCCAACTCGTCTTCCTGTTCCCAGCAGCTGGAGTCGACCAGGTGGTTCACATTGGCGCCGTATGCCCCCTCGGCATTGCCAAACACGCGCAAGGCGGCAGTTTGCAGGTCCACGCCATGCTCACGCATGTAAGACAGGGTGTGCTTGCGAACGAAGTTCTGGTCTTCGGCTTCATCGGCACTGGCGGCCAACAAAGAGGCCTCGGCCAGCAACTTGATCTGCATGGGCAGCAAATCACGGAAGATGCCCGACAAAGTGATGACCACATCGATGCGCGGGCGACCCAACTCGGACAGCGGTATCAATTGAGCCCCGGCAAGTCGGCCATAGTTGTCAAAACGCGGCATCGCACCCATCAGGGCCAGCGCTTGCGCCATCGGTCCGCCTTCGGACTTGAGGTTGTCCGTGCCCCAAAGCACCATGGCAATGGTCTCGGGCAGTGGCATGCCGTCGGCCTGGCAGCGGTCAAGCAGCTTTTGGGCCTGTTGGCGGCCGTCCTTGACGGCGAAATTCGAAGGCATGCGAAACGGATCCAGACCGTGCACATTGCGACCGGTGGGCAAAATTTGCGGGTTACGCAGCAAGTCGCCCCCGGCGGCCGGCGCAATGTAGCGCCCATCCAGGGCCCGCAACAGGCCCGCAATTTCGTGCTCCTGTTGCAGCAATTCGTTGCTTTCCACCAATTGGCGCAAAGCGGCCTTTTGGGCCGGGTCAAAGTCCGGCGGAATCAGCGACTCCCAGTTGCCGCCCTCTTGCGCCACGATGGCTTCGATCAGTCCTGCACGATCGATGCCCATGGCTTGTGCCATGGCGCGCAAAGTCGAGACCCTCTCCGGGGCGGTGGGCGCACGACCCATGACATGCAGGCCATGCGGAATCAGTGCGTATTCCAACTCGAGCAACTGGGCCGTCAGGTCTTGCACCCAGACCGCAGCAGCGGGTGCGTCGGCCTCTGCCTTCAAAGGCGCCAAATCCAGCGCCTGGGCTTGGGTTTGCAGCAAGGCCAGCAAGTCGCCGCGCTCGGTCGGATTCAAGTCGGGATCGCGCCAGCGGTCTATGCCTTGTTTGAGTTCGCTCAGCCCTTTGTACAAGCCTGCCTGGGTCACGCTGGGGGTGAGGTAACTGATCAAGGTGGCGGCCGAACGGCGTTTGGCCAAGGCCCCCTCCGACGGGTTGTTGGCGGCATACAGGTAGACATGGGGCAGAGCGCCGATCAGGCGTTCGGGCCAGCATTCGCCCGACAGCCCGGTCTGTTTCCCGGGCATGAATTCGAGTGCGCCGTGCGTGCCAAAGTGCAACACGGCGTCGGCCTTGAGATCCTCTTTGATATAGCGGTAAAACGCACTGAAGGCATGGGTCGGGGCGCACCCGCGCTCGAACAACAAGCGCATGGGATCACCCTCATAGCCAAAACCGGGTTGCAACAGCACTTCGACTTGGCCCAGACTCAGGCCCAATACAAACAATTCGCGACCATTGCTCAGTTGCGCACCGGGTGCGGGGCCCCACTCGGCCTCGATCTCCTTGAGCCAGGTTTCACGCCGCACATGGTCGCTGGCGGCGATCCGGCGCAGCACATTGGCCTGGGTGCCATGAAGTTGTGCATTGCCATGCAACAGACTGTCGCGCAGGGCGTCCACGCTGTCCGGCACTTGCACCGAATAGCCTTGTTGGGCCAGCGATTGCAGGGTGTTGTAGAGCGATTCGAACACCCCCAAGAAAGCCGCAGTGCCCACGTGCCCGGCTTGCGGCGGGAAGTTGAACAACACAACGGCCAGCTTGCGCTCGACTTTGGGTTTTTGGCGCAGTGAGACCCATTGGGCCACGCGCTCGGTCATGGTCTCGATGCGCTCGTAGCAAGGGTGCATGTCGTGCGCCTGGGATTGAGCTTCGAAGGTGCAGTGTTTGGCGCAGCCCTGGCATTGAGTGCCGGCGGCGCCCGCACGGCCGGCGAACACTGTCGGCGCAGTGGCGCCGTCGAGCTCAGGAATCGCCACCATGATGGTGCTCTCGACCGGCAACAGCCCGCGTTGGGCCTGAGCCCATTGGTCGATCGACTGAAATTCCAGCGGGTGCGCGCAGACATATGGCACATCCAATTTCTTCAGCAAGGCTTCGGCCGCCTGGGCATCGTTGTAGGCCGGGCCACCCACCAGCGAGAAACCGGTCAGAGACAGCAGAGCTTCAATTTGGGGCTGGCCGTCGCGCATGAAGAACTGCTCCACCGCCGGGCGTGCGTCCAGGCCGCTGGCAAAGGCTGGTATGACGCGCAGGCCGCGTGCTTCGCAGGCCTCGATCACGGCATCGTAATGAGCGGTGTTGCCCGACAACAAATAACTGCGCAACAGCAACAGCCCCACGGCGGGTGCGTCTTTCAGGCCTTTGGGGCTGGGCAGGTCACGCCCTTTTTCGCTCAGGCGCGATTTCATGCGCGGGTGATAGACCCCCACCTCAGGGTATTCAATCGGATCTTCGACAGTGACCAGACGGCGCAGGCCCTGACGCGGTCCTTGCGCGTAGCGGTGCACCAGCACATGCATCATGCGGCGCAGGTTCTCTTCCGAGCCGGCCAGCCAAAATCGCATGACCAGAAAGAACACCCGCAAGTCCTGTGCGGTGCCCGGGATCAGCCGCAACAATTTGGGCAAACGCCGCAGCATGGTCATCTGGCGTGCGCCAGCTGAGGCGCTGGGTGCTCCTTTGGCGCCACTGTCGGAGGATTTGGGCCGCAGCCTTTTGAGCAAACCCATCAGCCCGCCGCTTTGCTGTCCGGCCACATACTTGCCCATGCGGGTCAGTTGCATGACTTCGGGCGCCGACATGATGCACACCATGGCGTCACAGTGTTCGCGCCGGGCTTGCAAGTCGCCCAGCACCGGCAGAAAGTGGTCTTCCATGAACAGCATGCTCACGATCACCAAGTCGGCTTGTGCGACATCGGCGCGACAGGCTTGCAGAGCCTGCGCGTCGGCACGCCACTGGGCAGCGGTGTGCACGCTCAAGGACAAACCCGGAATTTCCCGCGCGAGCACGCGCTGGACACGCGCCGCAGCGCTGGCCAGGTGATGATCCATGGTCAGCAGCGTCACCCGCATGGGCGTCGCTTCAGCGGCTGTAGTGGGCTTTGGCATCGTAGAGGGTCTCGACGGTGATGGTTTGCACACCCACTTCGAGCGCATAGCGCTCGGTGTTGCGACGTGCCTTGCTGCGTACAAAAAACGGAATCTTGCCCAGCTCTTTCTCGGCTTCTGCCGTCCAGCGTCCGGCTTCGTTGGCCGTGGTCGGTGCAGGCGGTGTCGTTGCGGGCTCAGGCTGGACGGCCTGTACCGGTTTGTCGACGACAACCGTGCTCAATTCGGTTGAGGCGTGGCCGAGGTGCGATGGCGCGGCTTGCCCGTGAAACTCAAAGTCCTCCCGGAACATCCCCAGCAGGTGCTCTTCCAGCCCCATCATGAGGGGGTGGATCCAGGTGTCGAACATCACGTTCGAGCCCTCGACACCCATTTGCGGCGAGTAGCGAGCGGGGAAATCCTGCACATGCACAGGGGCCGAGATCACAGCACACGGCATGCCGTGTCGCTTGGCGATGTGACGCTCCATTTGCGTACCCAGGATCAGCTCGGGTTGCAGGGCTTCGATCGCGGCTTCCACCTCGAGGTGGTTGTCCGTGATCAGCGCTTGCAAGCCCAACTCGGTGGCCAACTCGCGCACATCGCGAGCGAACTCGCGGCTGTAAGTGCCCAATCCCACCACATCAAAGCCCATCTCAAAGCGGGCGATGCGGGCGGCTGCCATGGCGTGGGTGGCGTCGCCAAACACAAACACCCGTTTGCCGGTCAGGTAGGTCGAGTCGACCGACTGCGCATACCAACGCGACTTGGGCGACGCCAGATCGGGAGCCGGCAGACCAGCCAACTCGCAGACCTCGGCCACAAAGCGAGCCGTGGCCCCTCGGCCTATGGGTACGTTTCGGGTACAGGGCATGCCGAACTGGCGTTGCAGCCAATCGGCCGTGGTCTTGCCGATTTCGGGGTACATCATCACATTGAAATCGGCCTCGGGCAGGCGCTGCAAATCGGCGAAGGTGGCTTGCCAGGGGGCAACCACCGACACCTCGATGCCCAGTTCTTGCAGCAAACGGGTGATCTCGATCACATCGTCGCGGTGCCTAAAACCCAGTGCGGTGGCCCCGAGCAAATTGCACTTGGGGCGCCGTCCGGCGCTGATGGCGACTCGTTCGGGTTTGGATCGACCGGCCAGAGCGGCCCGCACCAGGTGGTAAAAGGTTTCCGATGCGCCCCAGTTTTCTTTGCGTTGGTAAGACGGCAGTTCGAGTGGCACCACCGGGATCGACAAACCCAGGTTCTGGCACAACCCACCCGGGTCGTCTTGCAGCAACTCGGCGGTGCACGATGCCCCGACCAGCAAAGCATCGGGTTGATGGCGTTCGCAGGCGTCGCGCACCGCGCGCTGAAACAACGCAGAGGTGTCGGCCCCCAGATCCCGGGCCTGGAAGGTGGTGTAAGTGACCGGCGGCCGATGATTGCGACGCTCGATCATGGTGAACAGCAAATCGGCATAAGTATCGCCCTGCGGGGCGTGCAACACGTAGTGGATGCCGCGCATGGCCGTGGCGATGCGCATCGCGCCCACATGTGGCGGGCCTTCATAAGTCCACAGGGTCAGTTCCATGCTTTGCTCCTCATGCGACCAACCTCTCGCGTCGGTTCAGGGGCCGCGCCAACAAAGCCGCCAAGTCACTGGCCTGCTCATACCCCTGGATGGGGCTGAACACCAGTTCGATCGACCACTTGGTCGCCACGCCCTGGGCCTCCAGCGGATTGGCCAGACCCAGACCGCACACCACCAGATCCGGTTGTTGTGCCAGGCATCGATCGAGTTGGCGGTCGACATCCTGGCCTTCGCTCAAGACCACATCCGCCGGCAACAGGGCCAGTTCGGGTGCCATCAGGTTTTTGTGCAAATAAGGCGTGCCCACTTCCAGCAAGCGCATGCCCAATTCGCGTTGGACAAAGCGGGCCAAGGGGATTTCAAGTTGTGAATCGGGGAAGAAAAAGATGCCTTTGCCTTCGAGCTTTGCACGCTGACGCGCCAATGCGGCGATGGCCCGTTGGCGCGGGGCCTGTGTCACTTGATCCACCAAGCCGGGGTCGATGTCACACGACTTCGCGATGGCTTGCAACCACAGCGTGGTGCCTTCGACGCCCAGCGGGTATACCGACTCGATCTGCTTCAAGCCCATGGCGCGCAGGCCCTGAGCAGTGTCGGACAAAAAGGGTTGCGCCAGCACAAATCGGGTGTTGGGTCCCACAGCCGGCAATTGAGCGCTGTGACGGGGCGGAAAGAAGTCGATCGATTGCACGCCCATTTGACCCAGCAGGGCGCGCATCTGGTCTTCCACCACATCGGCCAGGGCACCCACCACCAGCACATGGCGTTGCGCGTCGGTGCGCTGCGGCAGGTGCGGCAACATGGCTTTGAGGCAGGCGTCTTCGCCTTGTGTGAAGGTGGTTTCGATGCCGCTGCCCGAATAGTGCAACACCCGCACCTGCGAGGCATTTTTCTGGCCCAGGCGCTGTGCGGCGCGTGCCAGATCCAGCTTGATCACTTCCGACGGGCAAGAACCGACCAGAAACAGGGTTTTGATTTGTGGCCGGCGCGCCAGCAACTCCGTCACCACGCGATCGAGTTCTTCGTGCGCGTCGGCCAGTCCGGCCAGGTCGCGTTCGCCGATGATGGCGGTGCCAAAGCGCGGTTCGGCAAAGATCATCACACCGGCAGCCGACTGCATCAGGTGGGCACAGGTGCGCGAACCCACGATCAGGAAGAATGCGTCTTGCATTTTGCGATGCAGCCAAATGATCCCGGTCAGGCCGCAGAACACCTCGTGTTGACCGCGCTCGCGCAAGACTTGGGGCTCGGCGCAGGCTTCGGCTTGAACCGGCACTGGAAAGGCTTTCATGCGACGCTCCCGTAGCGCGAGGCTGAGGGCTGCAAGTCATTGCCCGTCGTTGGCGTTGAGCTCAGCCGGGCCAGGCGCAATTTCCAGACAAACTGGATGGCATTGACCACGTAACTGGCATAGGCCGCCAGCGCCAGCCAGAGCAATTCAGTGCTGTTGAGCCAACCCCCCCACCAACCCGCCAAATAGGCGGTGTGCAAGGCCATCACGCCCATGCTCACCACATCCTCCCAGAAGAAACTGGGGGCAAACAGGTATTGGCCGAAAACCACTTTTTCCCAGATGCTGCCGGTGATCATGATCAGATAGAGCACCCCGGTTTTGATGGCCACCGACCACAGGGCCCAATCGGGGTCGAGGCCCCAAATCAGGCTGCGAGCCACCAGCACCAGGCTGACCAAAAACACCAAAAACTGCACCGGTGCCAGAATGCCTTGCACCACAGTCCAGGCAGAATGGTCACGCCGCCACCGCTGTTCGGGGGTGTAGAGCGCGGGGCGCTGGGGTTCGAGATCAGGCATGAAAGGCTTTCGGTGGCGACATGACCCACTTTAAAGCGCACACCGAAAAGTGTCAACATAAATTGACGATCAAATAAATTTACAATTCTAGGGTTTTCCCTAATCTCAAATGACCATTATTTGATAAAACTCTAGTCACAGAACTCGAACATCATTGACAATATTGGCTAGAGGTCTCAAATTGATCGGCGGAACCATTGAACTCAAACAACCCCTCCTTACCAACTGCGCCTGCCGCGGGCAGCGCAGGAGCGGGTGTTTCCGCCCTGCAAGCTGAGCAGGTCATCGAACTGGCTCGCCTCAGTCTTCAAGACCATTCCGATCTGCATGCTTGCATCTCGCAGTGGCAAGATTTGGGGCTGGATCTGCCACACATTTACTTGCACGGCATCACCGAAGCCGCCCGCACTTTGGGGCGCTGGTGGCTGACCGATGAAATTGATTTTGCGTCGGTGACCGTGGGCAGCTCGCGGCTGCACCGTTTGCTCTACGATCTCAGCCCGGAGTTCTTGTCCGATGCGACACCCCCCTTGGGGGCCACGGTGTTGATGTTGGCTGAGCCCGAGTCCCAGCACACCATGGGTCTGTTCATGCTGTCCGAGTTTTTCAGGCGTGCCGGCTGGTACACCCTGATCGAGCAACCCCGCCTGGATGGCAATGTTTTGCGCCTGTTGTCGGCCCATTGGGTCGATGTGTTGGCGCTGTCGGTCAGCACCGAGCGGCAATTGCAAGCCCTTGCGGTCTTGGTGCGCCAGGCCCGACAACTCAGCCCCAACCCGCGCATGGTCATCATCGCCGGCGGTCCCATGGCCAGCAGCCACCCTGAGCGGCTGACTGAATTGGGGGTCGACTGGTTGGGCGAAGATGCCCTTGGCACGGTCGAACGAGCCACCCGGGATCTGGGTGACTTAACCCCTCTCAATTGATGACTTTTTGTTGATACACTGACGTGTACGGTTTACAGTCAATCCTGACATCAAACTGACCCCGACAACAATAAAAAACCGCCAACATGGACCTTCCTGCGCTCAAACCGTCTGGTCTTTTGAAGCTCATCGACAAGACGGCCGACATAGCCCTCTTGCTCGATGCGGACAACCGCATCGTCGATGTGTCCATGGTGCGCTCCGAACTGAATTTGCTGGGCGCTGAGCGTTGGCTGGGCAAGCGCTTGACCGAGGTGGTGACCCCCGAGAGCGTGGGCAAAATCACCGAGTTGTTGCAAGTCTGTCGCAGTGACGCCGACAGCGGTTGGCGCCAGGTCAATCACTCGGTGCCCGGCATGGAGGATGTGGCCATCCAGTACGCCGGCATGGTGCTTGACAAAGCCGGGCAGTTGCTGCTGCTGGGGCGCGACATGCAGGCCCTGTCTTTGTTGCAGCGTCGGCTGGTCGAAACCCAGCAATCGATGGAGCGTGACTTTGTGCGACTGCGCCACGTCGAGTCGCGCTATCGCATCTTGCTCGACACCAGCCGTGAACCTGTGCTGCTGGTTGACGCCAACAGCGACAAGGTGTCCGATGCCAACATGGCTGCCCAAGCCATGGTGCGCGACGGTCAGCGCCGTCTGATCGGGCGCGATGTGCTCGATTGTTTCGAGGACAGTTCGCGCGACGACCTCAAAGCCGCCTTGCGCATGGCGTTGGCGACCGGTCGGATCGAAGTCTGTCGTGCTCGCCCTGTGGGAGCCACGGCCGACTGTTCGGTCTCTTGCATCATGTTCCGCCAGGAGAACGGTGCCCAGTTGTTGTTGCGCATGTTCCCCCTCGATCAGGCGTCCCCGGCCAAGGCTTTGCCCGGAAGCGCCGAGCCGCTGGATGAATTGTTGCGTCGCGCCCCGGTGGGTCTGTTGCTGACGGATCGCCAGGGCCGCATCCAGGATGCGAACGAAGAATTTTTGCAATTGGTGGGGGCTTTATCCGCCGGTCAGTTGCAAGGCCAGCCCATTGAAGACTGGCTGGGGCGCAATTCGGTCGATTGGGGCGTGATCAGCACCCACTTGCGCCAGTTGCATCCGGTGCGAGGCTTTGCCACCGAGCTCAAAACCCTGTCGGGCCTGAATGTGCCCATCGAAATCAGTGCCATCTCGATCTCCGAGCCCGAAGGCGCTTACGCCTTTTTCGTGCGCGATGTCGAGCGCCAGCGGGTGATTGAGTCACCTTCGGCCAGCCCGGCTTTGGCCGGTCAATTGTCCGAACTCTCCAGCTTGGTGGGGCGCATGCCGATCAAGGACATCGTGGGCGAGACCACCGACATGATCGAGCGCAGTTGCATCCAGTCCGCCCTGACCCTGACCCAAAACAACCGGGCCTCGGCCGCTGAAATGCTGGGTCTGTCGCGCCAGAGCCTTTATGTCAAGTTGCGCCGCTTCGGCATGTTGACCGAAGACGAGAAAATATAGTTTTCACCATAAAGTGTAAACAACACTTGACATTTGGTGGCTTCCCCCAAAAAATGGGGGTATGCAGCTCCCTCAACCCGGCGCCGTCGCCCAACTGCTCAAACCCATCACCTGGTTTCCGCCCATGTGGGCGTTCGCCTGTGGCGTGGTGGCTTCGGGGCAGGGCCTGTCGGGGCAAGTCTGGCTGATCCTTTTGGGCCTGGTGCTCACCGGGCCCTTGGTCTGCGCCAGCAGCCAGGCGGTCAACGATTGGTTCGACCGCCACGTGGACGCCATCAACGAGCCGCACCGCCCCATCCCGTCCGGGCGCATGCCGGGGCGCTGGGGCTTGTACATCGCGATTTTGTGGACCGGCTTGTCGGTGTTGTGGTCGTGGCAATTGGGCATATGGGGTTTTTACGCCACCTTGCTGGGCCTGGCTTTGTCCTGGGCCTACAGCGCACCACCGTTTCGCCTCAAGGCCAATGGCTGGTGGGGCAACGCCGCCTGTGCGCTCAGCTACGAAGGACTGGCCTGGATCACCGGTGCCGCCGTCATGTTGGGCGGCGCCCTGCCAGATTCGCATTCGCTGGTGCTGGCGCTGCTGTACAGCCTGGGGGCACACGGCATCATGACCCTGAACGATTTCAAGGCGGTCGAGGGCGACGCCCGAATGGGCGTGCGTTCATTGCCGGTGCAGTTGGGTGTACAACGGGCCGCCCAGGTGGCTTGCCTGATGATGCAACTGCCCCAATGGGCGGTGGCGGCGTATTTGATGCAACTTGAATTGCCCTGGCATGCGCTCGGTGTGCTGGCATTGTCCTTGGCTCAAGTGCCGCTCATGCAGCGCTTCATCGCGCAACCCATTGAGCGGGCGCTGCACTTGAGTGCCTTTGGCGTTCCGTTGTACGTCAGCGGCATGATGGTCAGCGCATGGGGCTTGCGCAGTTTGGGAGGTGTGTCATGAATGACCGCAACGGCACTTTCGGCTGGTTGGCGATCGTGCGCTTGGGTTTGGTGCAAGCCTGCCTGGGGGCCATGGTGGTGCTGGCCACTTCGACCCTGAACCGCATCATGGTGGTTGA
>JACCDP010306141.1_pt1 | contig 56668 bp, 66 predicted proteins | sample 7445841 | NCBI WGS metagenome assembly JACCDP01 (sample SAMN15323441, study PRJNA562643) | freshwater metagenome | isolation source: river surface water | place: USA:Blue River Watershed | collected 2017-08-17 | reverse complement strand
TGATAGTAGAAACTAGTATTACTATCATAGATTGTAGAACCTGAGACATGAGATACAGGAATTGTACCATCTAAAGAATTATATCCTCCTGCTATATTATAGTCAGCAACACTTGAAGTAACACCTGATGAAGGATTAGCTCTTGTAACTCTTACAGTTCCAGATTCTCTTATAGAAAACAAATATGGATCAGAAACTGTAAAATTAAAATATTCTGTAAATTGATCAAAATTAGCTTGAGTTTGTTTAGCTGAATTCTTTGGGGTTATAAATGAATAAAAATAAATAGTCTCAGAAGTATTTTCTGGGTTGTATGTTTTAGCATCATCCCAGCTATATCCTGAAGTTCCTTCAAATCCACCAGTACCAGTAGTACCAGAAGTACCAGCTGTTACAGAAGTACCTGAAGTACCACCGGCCGCGCCACTTGTACCTGCTGTACCTGTGGTACCTGAAGAACCACTATTTGAAGAAGTGCCTGAAGAACCATCACCACCAGGACCTCCTGAGGTACCTGCGGTACCTGTTGTACCAGCTGTACCTGAAGAACCAGATGCACCTGAAGTACCTGAAGTACCCGCATCTACAGCTGTACCTGAGGTACCTGCTGAGCCTGCTGTACCTGAAGAACCTGAAGTACCTGCAGTACCTGAAGCAGCTGAAGTACCACTTGAGCCATCTAAGCCTGCTGTACCTGAAGTGCCATTTACCCCATTTGTACCTGAGGTACCATTTGAACCATTTGTGCCTGAAATGCCTGAAGTACCGCTTGAGCCATCTGAACCTGTTGTACCTGAAGAGCCATCTAAACCTGCGGTACCTGATGTGCCTGCTGAACCTGCTGTTCCTGAAGAACCTGATGTACCTGAACTACCTGAAGCTGCTGAAGTACCTGAAGAGCCATTTGCTCCAGCAGTACCTGAAGTACCAGCTGAACCATTTGTTCCTGAAGAACCACTTGAACCATTATCACCTGAAATGCCTGAGGTACCAGATGAGCCATTTGCCCCTGCTGTACCTGAAGTACCTGCTGAGCCATTTGTTCCTGATGAACCTGAAGTTCCTGATGAACCTGAATCTGCTGAAGTACCTGAGGAACCATCTACTCCTGCTGTACCAGAAGTACCATTTGAACCATCATTTCCTGAAGTTCCTGAAGAGCCATCTGAACCATCTACACCTGAAGTACCGCTTGAACCATTTGCTCCTGCTGTACCTGAAGTTCCGTTTGAACCATTTGCTCCTGAAGTACCTGATGAGCCTGAAGTACCAGCATCTCCTGATGTACCTGAAGAACCATCTAATCCTGTTGTACCTGAAGTACCATTTGAACCAGCGTCTCCTGAAGTACCTGAAGAGCCATCAGCTCCTGCTGTACCTGAAGTACCATTTGAGCCATTTGCTCCTGAAGTGCCTGAAGAGCCATCTAAACCAGCTGCTCCTGAAGTTCCATTAGAACCATTCCCACCAGCTGTACCTGAAGTACCTGATGAACCTTCTGCTCCTGAAGTACCTGATGAACCATCTATACCATCTGCTCCTGAAGTTCCTGATGAACCATTACCTCCTGCGGTGCCTGAAGTTCCGTTTGAACCATTTGCTCCTGAGGTACCTGATGAACCATCTACACCATCAGCACCAGAAGTACCTGATGTACCATTATCTCCTGAAGTACCTGAAGAGCCGTCTGCACCTGCTGTACCTGAGGTACCGCTTGAACCTTCAATACCAGAATCACCTGAAGTACCTGAAGTACCATTATCTCCAGATGTGCCTGAAGAGCCATCGGCTCCTGCTGTACCTGAAGTACCATTACTTCCGTCACCTCCTGAAGTACCTGAGGTACCTGAGCTACCTGCTCCTGAAGTACCTGAAGAACCATCTGTGCCTGTTCCTGAAGTTCCTGCTGAACCTGCTGTACCAGAAGTACCTGAAGTTGTTGAGCCTCCTGAAGTGCCATCTGTGCCTGATCCGCCTGTTATATTTACTATAACACCATTTCCTGTACCATCAGTAATTACATTGACTCCTGAACCTGTGAAGTATATAACACCTATATTATCGTCTACAACGCTACCTGTGTAATAGATAGTAGTACCTATTGTAACGTCTACATCATTAGCTCCACTACCGGTTTCTGCTATTACACCAGCACCTTTAAAGTTAATAGTAGTAACATTTGAACGAACTGCTACACCTTCATCTTCAATTGATAGTGGTGAGCTACCGCCACCACTGCCTGATTCAAGAGTAATTGTAAGTAATTCTAATCCATTTAAAGTAGAAGCACTCACATCTGTTACAGCACTACCTGAAAATTGGATGTAGTATGAGCCTGAATATTGTGTTCCTGCTGGGTTTATAATAATAGGTATAAAATCAGCAATATTTTGAGTATCAAGATTTGTTTGAGCTATACCTGAACCTGCTGGTAAGTTAGGATAAACTTCTGTTGATACGTTCCAACCAAAATTTCTTAATGGAGTTTGTTCAGTAATTGCGTTTTGAATAGCATCCGTTGGGACATGATTTGTTGCTGAGTATGGGGCTTCTTCATCAAATTCAACATAAAAAGATAAAGTAGTTTGGTCTCCACTAACATTAGTTATATGAGCAACTCTCCATAAATTAAATACTCCTGTAAGAGTTAAAAATGAGTTAGCATCTGTAGCTTGGTTTACAATTTGGAAACCAACTTCTATATCAGAGTTAATATAAATTCCATTAACATCGACATAAGTTGCCCCAGAACAAAAATATTGACCATCAGCAAAAATTATTGTTAAAGTAGTTCCTGTTGCACTACCAGTAGCTGAATTACTTAATACTGCTGTGTTAGCATTATAATCAACACTTACTACAGTAGTTCCTGAAGGGAAATTGGCATTAGAAATTTCTAATCCTGGGTAGAGTAGATTATCATTAGTTATATTGGTAATGTTGGGGCTACCATTGGATACATTAGCCGTAGGATTAGTTCCAACTGATTGTTGGAAAGAAGGAATTGTAATTTGTCCTGTTATTAGATTAGGTCTTGCCACAGTCTATAAAAATTTATTAATTACCAAGCAGTTTTATTATAAATATCAAAAAAAGAGTCCCAAAATTGGGACTCTGAAAGTTTAATAAGAAATTATTATTAAAAATCTAATCTTACTAAGTTACTATTAGTAGCATTCATAGAAGTTAAGATAAACTGGTTAAAGTTAGAAGCTGTATTTAAAGTCATAGCAGCTCCTTGTACTGCACCTGTAGAAATAGTTTGAACTCTTATTACAGGGAAGAAACTATTTTGACCAGTTGTATTAGCACCAGCACCATTTGTAGCAGATGTTGGTGTAGTAATTGTTAAAGTAGTGCCACTTCTAGCACCTGTAGCAAATAGTACAGATAATAATTGAACATCACCCCCTGAAGGAGCTGTAATTGTTAAAGCTGCTGCTGTAGGAGTACCAACTGTAAATCCTAAAGAATAAGCAGCAGCTGCGCCTGAAGTTCCACCGGTGTTAGTTGTAGTTACTGTAAAGTTATCTGAATCAACTACTGTTACAGTCCCATTAAAGTTATCTTGGTTAGCATTTCTTACAATTACCATATCACCATTTGAACGACCATGAGCTGTATGGGTAATTGTTAAAGTAGTTCCTGAACGTGACCAAGTTAAACCTGTGTTAACTGTTGCACTTGATACTAACCAACATTCTATATCACCACTTATATAGGCTTGATAACGAGAAACACTATTATATAAAGTAGAAGTACCACCACCGGCACCACCAGTACCTGAAGTACCTGATGAACCTGCGGCACCTGAAGTACCTGATGAACCTGCAGCGCCTGCTGCTCCTGAAGTACCCGATGAGCCTGATGTTCCTGATGAACCTGCTCCACCTGTACCTGAAGTACCAGATGAGCCTACACCTGAAGTACCAGATGAGCCATTAATTCCTGAAGTACCTGATGAGCCTGAAGTCATACCTGCAGGTGTAGTACCTGAGGTACCTGAAGAACCAGCAGGACCTGGAGAACCAGTAGCACCTGAAGTACCTGAAGAACCAGGAGCGCCTGCTGCTCCTGAAGTTCCAGATGAACCATTAATACCAGAAGTACCTGATGAACCTGGTGCTCCGGCTGCTCCTGAAGTACCTGATGAACCATTAGCTCCAGCAGCACCTGAAGTACCAGAAGAGCCTGATGAGCCAGATGAGCCAGATGAGCCAGATGAACCTGAACCTCCACCACCTGAAGTATTTCCTACAGGTGTAACAGTACCAGTACTAGTTTTAATATAAAGATTACCGTTGTCTTCAATGTTTGAGAAGATAGCAACTGACCCGCTATTGGGTAAGGATACACTGCCCGAGGTTACTGATAATTGGTTTATTTGAGCCACTTTCTGCTATGTTTTATTTATAAATATTAATAATTCAGTCAAAAACTATGTATATATATTAGAATCTATTATTAGGATACCATTGTTATTTATGATTCCTTCATTAGATAACACAGTTTGTATTTGATATAAACCATCTGTTGCAATAGAACCAGTACCAAAAGCAATAGTTAAACCTTGTTCAATTGTGATTATACCAAAATTGAATAAGTCGTAAGCAATAATTTGATCACCTGCAGCTACTGTAACAGTTTCACCTGCTAAAATAAATCTTTTATTTACTGCGTTAATAGTTGTTTGTTGGCCACCTTGGAAAGCACCAACCGAAATTTGGTCTAAAAATCTAACGTTACTGGCCATATCTTATATTACTTAATAAATCTCTTGGATCTTTTGCTCCGTCTGCAGTTTCAGGGTTAGCAATTTCATTAGTACCTAAATCATTTACAACCACGTCCGGTATAAATACCTCAGGGGCTGCATCTGTTTCAAGAGAAAAGGTAATTTTGCATTTATTGTTAAACTTCTTTAAAGAAGATAAATCTTTTTGAATTGTATCGGGAATAAGATATCCATAAAGTTTAATGTCAAAAGAAGCTCTAATTACTCTTTCATCATTTTCTCTAATTTCAGTTGTAGTGTTAAATTGATCAATACGTGCCTGGAATTGGTATCTTTGAGGATTACCCCAATAAGAATCTGAAGCGTATTCCATTGCTTCAACAATTTTGTTGAGTTGTTCCATGTAGTAAGTATAAACTACACATGAATAGTTTACTGTAACGTAGTCAGGGACAGTTACAGCATAAAATTGTTGTTCTGGGATTCTATTATTTAATACTCCAAAATTAGAATAAAAATTGCGAGTATCATATTTTTTCTTCATTACAGCATATAAATTAGGATAGTTAGCATCCAATTTATTAGCTATATTTCTGTTTTTAATAATGTTATTTCTTTTAAACATTATCATAGGTGCCATAATAGCACCATTTTTATCTTTTAAATATCCATCCTTTAACATTGATTTCCATTTTTCAGGAGAACCATATATCACAGGAACTTCAACTCTATTTCCGTTTTGAATTACAAAAGGTTTAATAACATTTTGGAAGTAATAAAGAATAGATTCATCTATATCTTGTAAACCTACAGTAAATGGTTTAACAGTATCACCTTCCCATGTTTGTTGAAGTGATCTGTTAGGCCCATTAAAATTAGGATTTGCTAAATTAGGATCTCCTAAAATAGCATTTTTCCCTGCATACTCATTACTAAGTTGCTGTTGTGTTTTTGGAATAGGTTTTCTACTTTCGGGCATTACATTCTTTCTAAGGTTATACCAACTTTATCTGCAGGTACGTAGTGAGTTTGACAAGCTACAGCTACGTTATAACCAAAATCTCCTAAACCAGGGTTAAATCCTGGGGGTTGAGTATCATTTGGGTAGTCTGGGTTTTTACCTAAAAAGTATTGAGTTTCCCAAGCTCTATCTACTTCATAGTATGAATTTTGGTAATAGATTATATCACCAGGTTGGGGTACGTAATTAGCACCATAGATATCTCCAAAATCATAATTTAAATTAAAATCATAAAATTTTTGAAGTAAGTCATCTCTTAAGAATTGGAAAATAGGTTTCCAAGAGAAATTTACACCAAAATCATCTACAGGATTTTGAGATTCAGGAATATCAATTAAGCAGTATAATAATACAGGGCCTATATAGAATTTTTCTTGAGAAGCTTCACCATAGATATTTGAATTGGTTTGGCTAGGTCTATATTTGTAAAAAGCTGCTTGTTGAGAAATAATATTACCCATCAACTCTCTGTTGACGTGTCTAAACATACTTATATCTCTTTTTTCACCAAATAAAGCCATTATCCTATATAAATTGTCATTGGAACGTTATTTAATTCAGATTTAGCAAATTCTGCTTCATCTTTTCTTCTTTCAAGTCGTGCTTTACGTGAGGTTTCATCAAAATATTCTCTTAAACGAGCAATAAGTTTATCTTTTTCATCTTTAGCAGCAGCAATTAAATCACCACCATTAAGAGTTACAGCTGCACCTGGGATTGGAATTTGAGAGTATTTGTTACGAACATATCCTAACATTTCTTTAGCTTGAGCTAAAGTATATTCAAATATCCAAGAACGACCTATAGAGTTTATTTGAGAATAAACTGGGTTGTTGTAGGGCATATTGGATACATTTGTAATATATCCTGAGCCTGATGCTCCACTGCCTGTTTGAATTGAATCTAAATATCTTTCACTTTTGATAATATATTCAAACCAGAAATGAATTCCATTATCTGCTTCAGTTGGAACTGGGAATATTTTTAGCTTGTTATTGATTAACTCAAAGCTATATGCTGAGAATAGAATAGTATCTCCTAATTCTACTTCTTGAATAGCAGCTACGTTGTACGATAGAGGGGTTACAAAGAAATTTGAACCAGCTCCGTAACCAGCTACACCACCTAAACCACCAAAGAAGCTACCCCAACCAGCACCTAAACCTATACCACCTCCGTAGTAATAGTCCGCAGAAGCAGGAACTCCTTGATAGAATACTCTTTTAATTTCAAGCTCACTACCTGAAATGCCTCTATCTTCAGCCCATTGATTTAAGTCGTATACCTGTACACTACCTGTTAAAATAACAGATCCACTATACCAAGTTACGTTACCACCTGTACCTGCTTCTGCACCATATTGTTCAGAAACTCTAATGATGTTACTATAGTTAGGAGTAATACTTGCATTTTGGAAAGTAGCAGGAGCTTCATCTAAAGACATCCCTTCAAAATTCACAAGATTTTCTCTAACTAAATAAGCATAAAGCTCATTACCATAAACTGTAACTGCCATTTCAAAAGCAGTCCAGAAGTTTAGATCTTGTAATTCTACGTTTTCAATAGGCCATCCTAATCTTCTAGCACAGAAGTTTGTAACACTATTTGCATCATTTTGGAATTGAACGTCGTTATCGTAAAAACCAAAAGGAGTAGGTGATGGATATACACTAGATTGTGAAGTGTATAAATAAAGAGATTGTGAAAAATCCGAGGAACCACTATATATAGGGATATTCATTCTGCCTTTTTGTTATAAATATCAAAAAGACAATGAATCAACCTATTTTCTTGAATTACCTGATGTGCCTATTTGTACTCCGATTTCTTTTTGTTCTTCGTAGTAATTAATAAGATCTTGAACAATAGGATCTCTATGGTTCTGGAATAAGGTAATGGCTTCTAGATTTTTAATTTTTCTAGCTCCTTTATATAAGAATCTAAATCCAGAATCTCTTCTGTTTTTTAAATCTACTTGAATATCATCCCCACAAATAATCATTTTTGAGCGTAAACCTATACGAGTTACTATCATTTCCATCTGTTCGTGAGTAACGTTTTGGGCTTCATCTACGATAACGACACTATCAAGAAAAGTCCTACCACGCATAAAAGATAGGGGTACAATTTCAATAGTTCCGTCTTCGATAAGTTTTTCAATTTTGATTTTATCATATAAAGCAAACATGTTTTGATAAATAGGTTGAATCCAGGGATCCATTTTTTCTCTTAGATCTCCGGGTAAAAAACCGATTTCTTCTTTCGAAACTGTTGGGCGTGTGATAATAATTTTATCAACCTCTCTCATGAATAATTTTTCAAGAGCGATTTGACACGCTAATAAAGTTTTTCCTGAACCTGCTGCTCCAGCTAATAAAGTAACTGTATTTTGAAGAATTTTTGCTTTTGCTTCTTTTTGTTCTGGGTTTAGGTCTATTTTAAATTTTATAGGGTTTTTGGGTTTGCGTTTTTCTTTAAAAATATCTTCGTTAGATGTTGTATCCATTCTTAAAATTTATTTTTACTAGTTTATCTAAACCAGCATTTACGTGCATTGTATCTTCTAAAACTAATTCAAAGTCAAAACGTTCATCCAAAGGCAGAACTAAATCAACTTGAGATCCCCATCTAATTAGAGAGAATCTTTCATTTTGAGCAAAAATATCGTGTTGTTTGTTTGTAAAGGGAGCTATAACATTTACGTCCTCATCCGCGATTTGTACTAAATGATAGGTATAATCTAAAGAAGGAACATAAATTTTGTTGTACATTCTTTCATTAAACTTCAAATAATCCATATTATTAGGATTAATTGCAGCATTAAGAATGTCTTTTTCAACTGCTAACATAGGTTTGTTAGTAGATTCAATTGGGTCTAACGGTTTATACGTTAATACTCCTCCATATGGTATACGATTAATGTGAACATCATAGAATGACATAAAAATACCTATAACCAAACTAGGAACGTTATAGTCTTTATCACCTATAACATCTTGGAGGGTGTAATTCATACCCTTGATTTCAACTACAGGTTCTGTTGGGTCCTTAATAAACTTTTGATAAAGGATTGTGCCATCAGCAGGACTGTAGAAATGTTCGAAATCTATATAATTTGGACGTAACGGGTCTCTAAAGAAGAACACATTTGAAAGTTCTCCAATAGGTAGTTTAGATAGCTCTTCTACTTCACCATCTAACCAATCTTCTAAATATTGAGCCATTAAACTAAGCTTTTTGTATAATCTACATAGTTAAGATGCATCACCATACAAGAAAGTAGAGCACCTGATTTCATATATTCTGAAATATTGAATATAATGGGTTCCATTCCCTCGTTAGCACAAATTTTTTCAAGCGATTCGATTTTGTGTCTTTCACCTTCATATAATTCATCTGTACGTTTTAGTTCAGAGATGTTAGATGCAGCTAAAACCATATTACCTAATCTTACAGCATTTGTAATACCACCATAAGCGTCATCAATATCAATATCAATGATTTCAGTTACTGCTTCTAAAGCTTTAACTTCTTTAGGAGTAAATAATTCAGTACAAACTAAAGTTTTATCTTTTGAAAGTGGGAAAATAGAACAATCCAAATGGTATAGATATTCATCTACCATTTTAACGGGAATAACGTTCATATTAAACTCTTCCGCCATCCACTCATATGTTTTAATATCCGAGCGGATTCCATAACCACCAATATAGATATTATCGTGTAAGAATTTTAAGTCAGCTTCACCTTCCCATTTAAAAGGGCTCATGTGAGTTTTGTAACCCATCAAATCAAAGAATGGTTTACCTACTTTTTCTTCACCTTGTCTTGGTTCTGAAGTAAAATTAGATAATACGATATTGTTTTCGTCTTTGATATGGGGTAGATAGATACCTAAATTGGCTACGTATACTTGATCTTGAAAGTTACCAGCACTAGGAAGCAGGTAAGTAAGAGAAGCACCTGCCATAAAATTATACAAATCTAAAAATTGTTTGTATGCTTTACCTCTATTGATTTTTAAATCTTCTTCATTTAATTCTTGCATCCAAATATTATTTGGATTAGAGGTATCGAGCGTAAACGGAAAATTCATTACATAACTTGGTACCTGCAGTTGCGAGGGAGTTTCTTTCATTATAATACTTTTAAGTTATACTTACTTAGTTCCTCTATAAATATAGTAAGAGTACTTAGAGTAGAAAAAGGCCTAGAAAACTCTAGGCCTCTCTATAAAATTTTTTAAATTTTAATAAGTTTTATTTAATATAAATATATCTGAGTAGATAGAATTGCCAGCATTAGTGCTACCCCATTGAACTGTAACATCTAGTGTGTTATTGATAGTAGTATTAAATGTAGTATTATTCACAGTATTAAATCCAAAACCTTCTACGGCACCATTAGAAGTTTTTACATAGTGGAATGATCCCAAAGATACAATAGAAGCAACACCTGTTCCTCCAAGTGCTCTAATAGTAAAGTCTACATTTAAAGTAAATATATCATTTGTAATATTAGTAATAGGTTGAAGACCACTATCTAATAATATAACAGCTCCTGTTTTTACTTTTATTCTAATAGTTTGGTTATTAGCTACATTCAATACTCCCCCAAAAACAGCTCTAAAACTATCTCCAATACTAAAACCATTCGCAGGAACTGATAGAGTGCCTACTCCTCCATTTATTAAAGTAGTTTCAGTTGTAGTTCCTGTTACTGGGGTGCTATTGGCTGTTTGAGCAAATAGACCATAGTTACTTCCAGGAGCATAAGTTATTGAATCTAGTGTAGTTTGTTTAGTAACTCCATTCTGTACTATAGCAAATAGTTCGGTTCCATCTAACGGATCAGAGGTTGGTAATTGGGATATTGGTAAATTAGGCATAATGTTTAAGGTGCTAAAGCTGTAACGTCAATAAAAGATCCATCTTCTTGTAAGATATTAAAATAATCTACTTGACCAAAGCTATTTATAAAAGAATCTTCTTGAGCTAAAAATCCAACAACTCGGATTTGCAATACAACATCTCCTTTATTTTGATAAGTAATCCAATTTTGACGAGCGATACTTAAATCATATAAGTATTGATTGTATTGCTTTACCTGTTCATTTAGGGGTAAACGTTTTATATGCTCAAATTGAACAAATTGAGGCCAAAATATTTCTTCAAAAATATTCATATGTTATAAATATTAAAAAACGAAATAAGAAAGCCCCGCTTTCGCGGGGCCTTCCATTTCTATCCTAGGTTAGATTAGAAGCTGGTTAAACCAGAAACGTAGATCTTACCATAGAATTCAGGACGTAACATCTTCTTAGCGTAGCGAGTTAAGAGACCTTTTCTTGGAGTGAAGGTTTCTGGATCGTAGATAAGAGGAGTCATGATCAACGGAATGTAAGGAGCAAATACAGCACCTGCCTCAAGGAACTGAGTACCACGGAAGCCCATAAGGATTGTGTTCTCGTTCATGTAAGGATTCTTGTAAACAGTGTATCTGTTGTTGATTGCACCAGCTTTCTGTACACCGAAGGCGTAAGTCATTTTAGATACATCACCGTCAGAATTTGAAGCATATCCAGGGATAGATTCAAGAACTGTAGCTACAGTTGGAGAACATACCATGAAGTTTGCACCACCACGAAGAGTTAACTGGTGGATCTTGTTGCTCAACTTCTGCATCTTAGTGCCAAGGGTTTGGAACCACTGACCCTGAGTGTTGTAGTAACCACCGTTAGTAGCAGTTAACTGGCTGAAGTTGTTGGTTGCTGGGTTGTAGAACTCGTTAGAAACGGCTGACCAGTACTCTGTACCTGCACCTGCGTCTTCAATTAACATATCAAGGATTTCGAGGTCGATTTCAAGAGAAATGTACTCGCTCATGATGTTAGTTAATTCAGCTTCGGCGTCAAGAGCTTGGTAAGCGTTAAGGTCTTGTGCGAATTCTGGAGTCCACACTGCCTTTAACTTCTTGGTCTTAGCTACGATAGCTTGTGACTGCATCTGGATGTTGATCTGTGGGATCGCGATTTGAGTTGCATCAAGAGAGTTAGGAATTGCGAATGTGTTGTCAGCTTCGAAGTCACCAATTTGGTATGGAGACATTGTAGTTGCCTTCTGGTAGTAAACAAGGAATGTTCCAGTGTAAGTGCTACCGTTAAGAGCAGTAACTGCAGCATTTGCTAAAGCAGCTGAAGTTGTGAAGTAGAAGCTAATAGTGTTATTAGTGTAGTCATACGTAGTGTATGCTGGTAATAAGTTATCAGCAGTGAAGTTTGAACCTGAAACAGGAACGAAGCCTCTTACAGCGTCTGCATCAAAGTAAGGAAGTTCTGTAGTAGCAGTAGCAACAGTTACTTTTAAGATTTGGTTAGCAGCAGCTGAAGCTGATAGATCTGATTCAAAGTTTAACTGAGACCATAAAGAGGCAGAAGCCATAGTTAATGATCCAGAAGCTACTGATTCAGAGAATTGGTTGGTTGAGTAAGTAAACTTACCAGCACCATAAAGACCACCAGTACCGTTTTCAGCTAAGTTGCTAACACCAGTAGAGAACGGATAACGAGCAGATCCAGTGTTTCCGTAAAGTGACTCACCAGCAGTAAATGGAGTTTTAGTATTACCATACTGGAAATCAAGGAAGAACACAAGTCCTGAAGGAAGGTTCATTGGCTGTACAGAAACGAATTCTTTAGCAGCGATCTGACCGAACACCTTACGAACTAATGGAAGAGCTACACCAGCCCATTCAGCACCAGTACCTACAGTGAAGGCACCAGCACCATTACCTGAACCACCACCAGGGTTAGTTGAGGTTTCTACTACAAGCTGCTTAGCTTGGTTTTCGAGGATCATAGACATGTTATTCTTTTCAGTCTCGCTAGCAAGACCTTCAAGTAAACCTGTCTTCTCCCATTTTGCAGCTAATTTAGCCGCGTCAGACTGAAGGTTCTTCCAACCAGCAGCTGATGACTCTAAAAGAGATTGAAGTTGTGACATTTTTATATATCGGTTTTTAATTAAGATTTAATGATACCGGCAAGTTTTTGCCATCTCGTAACTTGTTCTGTAGCTTCAAGTATTGGTTGTTTACCTGTTGTTGGAGCAACGCCAGCTGGTTTTGAAGCTAAGCCTCTGATTGATTCATTAACAGGAGCTTTCTTTTCTTTAAGCTCAGTTGCTAATGTTTCGAATACAAGTTTAGTTTCTTTAACTGTTGCTGCTTTATCAAAAGCTTGCAATACTTTAACTTTTTGATTTTCTGTAAGATTTTTCGCTCTGAAGATCTTGTTTGTGTAAAGAAGTTTTGCGTTAAGAAGTTTAACTTCGTTTAAAGTTGAAGTTAATTCTTCTATTTGAGATTTCATTTCTTCCATCTCTTCTTCACGCATGCTAGCAGCAGTAGCGCCACCAACAGCTTTTAGAAGATCAGCTAGAGTATCAACTCCGAATAAATTTTGCATTGTAGACTTATTCTTGTCCCACCATGCTTCTTTATCCATTGCTTCATCCATTGTTTCTTCGATTTCTTCTTTCATTTTCTTCTTTGACTTCTCATAGTCGGCAATACCTTCTTCTTCAGCGGTGTCTTTTTTAATTTTACCACGCTTTGCAGAAGGAATGTCGTCTTTATTTCCGCCGTATTTCTTTTCTTCGTTCATAGTTTCTTCTTCTTCAGAATCCATTTCTACGTCCATATCAATGTCCATTTCATTTTCATCTTCTGATTCGAAGTTTTCACCGGCTTCAATTTCACCAGCTTTAACCATGTCCTCGATTACGTCTTCAATTAGAGATTTCAAGTCTTCTTCGCTCATATCTTCGAGGTCGATTTCTTCCTCTTCCTCAGTTTCTGTTTCAACTTCTTCCTCTTCTTCATTAAGAGATTCAGTTGTTTCTTCTACTGATTCTTCGGTTTTCATTTCTTCCTCAAGTTCTGCAAGGAGTTCGTCGAGATTCATTTCTTCTTCCATATCTGCTTCTCTCATCTTTTCGGTTTCCATTTCTGGTTTGTTATCACCTTTAAGACCTTTACGCATTACTGGATTAGACATTTTCTCTTCGAGTTCCTTTTCTTCGTTTTGCATCTCTGTTTCTTCATACATCTCCTCTTCATCAAGTTCGGCAATTTTTGCCTTTAACTTTTCAGCAAGGTAGGGAGCGAATGTTTCTTCAAGAGCTGCCTTGGCATTTGCGATAGCTGCTTCTTTTACAGCTTTAGCATCAGCAATAGCCTCGTTAAGTAGGTCTCTACTATTACTCATTGTCCACAAAATTTGTTTGGGGGATACGTTTATTAAGAAACGCAATAAAAATTTAATATACGAATGTCATATCAATTCATGACATATTACGATGATACGTATATCAAGATTTTTTAAAATCGCAAATATGAAAAAAATGGCCTCCCCTAAGGGAGGCCGCCCAAGGTAGCGCCCAAGGGAAATTTATAAAACGGGACAGGTTCCGTTTGCGCAAAGGATTTCTGTAAGTAAAGAATTAACTTTTTGATATCTGTCAAATTTTACTTCTTCAATTCCTTCTTTAACTAAGTGCATATATGAGCCTGGGTTAGAGGGAGTAGATACGAAATCCCAACAGATGAGGTTAAAATCGTCTTGTACTTCCATCATACCACCGCTCATAGGCTTTAATGAACCTTCACCACGTGAAGAAACACCCACAACAACACCATTTTCAATAAGTGCTTTGAGGATATTTCCTGAAGCTGTAGGTAGAATTTCAATTTTACCCATTACGTGATCTCCATCCCACCAAATTTCTCTAATGATGTGAGATACATTTTTAAGGTTGATAATTGAAGAATCTGGGTGGTCTAGTTCACCTGTAGCTCTGTTTTCTTTTACTATTGCTTGATATTTGTCAATTTCTCTTTGCCAAATATCAGGAGCATAATATCTAGAGTTACCATTCTTAATACCTGCAGTAGCTAAAACTCCTTCAACAAGAGGATTACCCGCAGGTGTTTTAAGACCTTCAGTTAACTGAACTGGGTTAACTTTAAATAATTGGGTTTCAATTAGAACCTGTTTCATATTATAATTCTCTTCCGTCTTCAAAAGATATTACAGTGTAGTCACTATCATACCAATCAGATACTCTAAATCTACCAGGTGCATCAGGAATTTCTTCAACATGTTGTACTACTCCTTCTTCAGCAGAAATACGTTTAGCTTCTGCAGTAGCATCATCAAGAGACATACCATATTCTTCATTGATTTCTTTAGCTATTTCTAAGATAGATTCTTTCAAATCACCATATCCTGAGGATTTGTATTTGCCGGTTGGTTCTTTAGGAGTGCCTAAACCAGGAGCTTCGGTTTGGTAACCAATACCTTTAACCCCAAAAGCAGCATTTTTAACATAGTAAAGAACATCTTTAGCCATATTTTTAGCTACGATTTCCTTTAATTCGTCAACTGTCTTGTCAGCGTTTTTAGGGTCTTTCATTTCAGCATAATATCCTTCCAAGAAAGCTTCACCATAAAGATTATCTATATTTTTAGGATCCTTGTAATCAAATCCAGTTTCTTTATCTAGATTTTCTACTTCTTTAGATACTTTTTTATTTTCAGCTTTAGTTGCTTGTTCTCCTTTAGGTTTAGGAGCATCAACTGGGTTTTCAGCTACTGAAAATTCTTCACTTAAGAAATTGTTGAATGTATTGAATGGATCAATGGCAGGTTTAGAAACAAGACCACCTATCATAGTAGCTTCGGTGATAATACCTCTTTGCTTAAGGATAGTAGTAGTTTCATTAAACCCAAAGTGGTTTGGGATAAGATCGGGGAATAATCTTTTAACAGATTTTAAGAACACATCTTTGTGTCCTTTACCCTCTTTGATCAAATTATATTGGTTTTGTAAACTTTTCATTCTTATGGGTTTAGTATCTCTTTAATATCCTTTATGTAATCTAGAATTAAATCTGTTGGAGTAACTATTTGATATGCATTTTTTGGATTCTTTTTATAATAAGCTAAAGTTTCCTTTTGTGCGTTACGTAATAATGGCTTTAATTCAGCAAGTTGTTTGTCAATTTCTTGGAATGCTAAAATTCTTTTCTTAATCTGATTTTTTCTTGCGTCATCAGTATTAAGAGTTGCTATAAATTTATCTAAAGAATTAGCATTTTCCATGATCATACATATTTAGTTCCCCAAAGATATTTTGTATCTATTGCTTTTGATTGGGCTGCTAATTTTTTAGGATCTACAATTTTGTATTTCCAAGCTTTAACATAATAGTTATCTTTTACTCCTTTAGGACCAGCTTTAGGACCAGGTCCTAAGTCAGCACCTGGGTTTGTTTCTGGTAGAGATTGCTTTTTAGTTTTTTTAAATGCAAATGGAGTAGCATATTGTGCACCAGTACCTGGTGAGAAAGAAGCAGACCCCATTGTAGCTGAGGTCTCGTCTACTTTTTTAACTAATTTATATTTATAGTCTTTGTTCGCCATTTATATTTTTGAATTCTTCTAATAGTTCGGTATACATTAAAAGATTAGTAATATCCTCATTAGTGATAGGAGTTGGTTTTTCAATCTCCTTAATTAAAGATAAAACTTCTTCAAGTTTGATAGCAACAACTTTATTATCTACTTTTTTTAAGATTACATTAAGTTCTTCTTTGATAGAACTTACTTTTTCGTTGTAATATGTTTTTAATTTAGATGTAGATTCAACTGATGTAATGAATTCTTTAAGAATTTCTTTCTGACTAGGGTATAAGTCAGCATATTTGCCGTTGAATTTTTCTAGCATCAATTTGTATGCTAAAATTCTAACTTCTTGGTCCTGAGTTTTGAATTCTTCTAGGATATCATTGGTTACTTTTTCCTCTGAGATAGGGGTTGAGCTTAAATATTCTAAAAGAGTAATTTTATTATTTACAATTACATCAGGATTGATAAAATTCTCAGTGTGAGTAATTTCTAAAAGATTATAGAAAGAAGCAAACGCTTTGTAATTAGGAATTTTATATTTAAAAAATTCTTCTAAATTATAGTGTTTTTTAATCTCATTGATAAGATTATATTTTTCTCTTCTAAGACTACTTCTATTTAATTTTTTTGAACTTTCAAGTAATGTGTTGATTAACATATTAGCTTGAGCTTCATGAAGTTGAGTATTCTTATTTAAAGCTTCATATAATTTAAGTTCTTTGCCTAATTCACTTTTAGCAAAAAAGGATTTAATTATATTAAGGGCAGATGAATTTTTGCCATTTAGGGTATCAGCAGTTACCTGTCTCACAAGTAACTCAAATAGAATACCGGTATTCTTATATTTCGAATGTTTAATATTCATTCCTAATTCAGGATTTCTTATAAATATATAAGGATTCTTATTCAGTTAAATTAGATTCATCTAATAGTGATTCTTTGTTTTTATCACTTTCGAATACTAATGTTTTAGACAAACTTTCTATTAAAGTTTTGTTTTTAGCAAATACACTCTTTGCATTTTCTAATGCTAGGGGTGATCCTCCTTTAAAGTTATTTTTACCGAAATCCTCTTGGTCATCAACTTTCATTGACTTAGTACCTAATCTATCTTTACCAAAATTATCATTTTGTGTATTTCTATTAGATGCTTTTTCTTCAGGACGGCCTAATGGAACTTTTTCATCGTATCCATCAGGTACGGAGTTAGCTTCATATCTACCTTTACCATATAGAGAGGCTAAGTCATGTGGGGTTCCGTATGACTTACCTGTTTCTAGTGGATCATTACCTTCATCAGCAATTTGTTGATTACGGAAGGCACGTTTCTGGTCTTCAATAATAAGATCTCTATATTCGTCAAATTGATCTTCACTAAAGTGGAATACATTATCATAGATCCAGTCAGTTGGAAGAAGTCTAGTATCCATGATTTCTTTAGCTAAAGCTACTTTTTCTTTAAGTAGTGCTACTTTTTCTTGGTCATAGATAATTGAAGGAGTAGTTAAACCTAACTCAAAATTAGTTAATTGCTCACCATCATATCCCTGAGTGTAAAGGTGTACTAAACCAATTTTGTAAAGTTCAGATAATACAATTTTCTGGATGCGTTCGATTGTACGAGCAAAGCGAATATCTTCAGCTGCTAATGTTGCTTTGCCTGTTAAGTCTTTTTCGTAGCCCATGAATGCTTTAGGCACTTTAAGGGCTGCGAATAATTTATCTCTTAAGTAAGCTACGTCTTCAATACCATTGTATTCTAGACCTTTTGTAGTATCAATTTTAGTTGCAGTATCGTTACCTCTTACTGGGATGAAGAAATCTTCAAGGATATTCTGCATGTTGTACTTTTGGTTATATTCACCTGTCTTCTCATCAATTAATGGAGTTTTCTTCATGTTATTGATAGTCTTCTGCATGAAGGCATCAACTTCTTGAGGTGGAATATTACCTACATTAATGTAGAAAATACGTTTTTCTGGGGCGCGAGCAATTCTATGAATAAGCATTGCATCTTCCATTAACACATACTGCTTGAATAGACGACGAGCTGGTTCTAAATAAGAACGACCATAAGGAAGATAGTTAACGTCTGTAATTAAACGGAAGTGTGCTATCTCATAATTGTCAAATTTAATAGAATTAGCTGTATCTATATTTTCATTTGGGGTTGCATAGTAACCTGAACCTCCTGTAAAGTAACCATCTGGATTGTAGAGGAATTCTACTTTAGATGGGTTTTTAGGATCAAAATTTTCTTTTCTTTGAATGTGGTATGCGGTGTAAGGGATTACATTGTAAACACCAAATTTTTCAGCAATTTCTAATTTGATAAAGAAATCACCATACTTACACATTTGGCGAATCCAAGACCAAAGGTTGAATTCAATGTTAAGTACGTCATAGAATAAGTTGTATAGGGTCTTTTGAATATCTTCATCGCTACTTCTAATTTGAAGTACCTCACCCATATCATTTTTTAAAGTACACTCGTCAGCAACAATATCAAGAGCAGAAGCGATAATCGCATCTGTATCCATTTGGTCGTAATCACCATATAGATAAGTTCTATAATACTGATAGTTAAGGTTAAATTGCTGTGCTAAAAGAGATGTAGCAGCTGGGTTGGTGTAAATTTTTCCAAACCTATCTACTACTGAGTTAGTTTGAAATTCACCTGTGGTTTGGATTCTATCAGGGTCAATAACTTTTAATTGACCTTCTCCTTCACTACGGATAATAACGTCTGTAGAGAATAATCGTCTTAACCTTGAGAATATATCAGTTTGTGCCATATCTAATAAATATTATAATAACCATCTTAAGTCCTCATTCTGCCCATTTACTTTATGGGTATAAGGATTTTCAATTTGACGGCCATATGCGAAATGTGGTTGGTCTCTTCTTTGAATATTGTTAAGAGCGCTACGAGTTAAATCAAGATTTTGTTGTTGGAATTTAAGTGAAGTATCTCTTAAGAACATTCCAATACCGAATGGCATAACTAAGTCGTCATTGTAACCGGTTTGGGCTTCAGGGCGACCATTTTTCCAAACGAATACCTTCATTTCTTCAAGTAAACGTTTAGAACGAATTGTGACACTTTTATCGCCTACAAATTCTCTAAATTTATTAACAACAAGTGGTCTAGTTCTCATTGACATAGTGAAACCAGGAACCATGTTTGAATCATTCTCATATGTTTTAAGATACGACTCAGCTGTTAATTGGTCACTCTTAGGTGAGTGATAGAGGTTTCTATATCCTCTTTCTATTACTGCTTCAATAGTTGCCCATCCAATAGAGGCGTTTTCAATTACTAATAGAGCATTATTGTATTCGGTAGCAATGGCTACTAAAAGAAAACCAAACTCTCTTGTAGGTAATTGACCTTTAAATTCTGCTACTTGTGTATTAGTTTCGATATCAACTACGTGAAATGTTGAGAAGTCTTTACCATCACCACGAGCCACGTCAGCTAATACCATGTAATCTCTAGAGTAGTCAGCAGGTTCCCAAACCCAAAGATTTTGGTCTGCACCTCTACGCTCTACTGGGTCTTTAATAGTGGTTTGAGCTATAAATTCAATCCATTCTGGGTAAAATACTACGTCACCTGAAGTTGAGAAGTCGCAGTCACATTCTTGTGCTGCTAGTCTAGGATCTCCTAGAAGTTCATCTTGTCGTTTTCTCCAAGCCTCGTCTCGTTCAGGGTGTACGTACCAAGGTAACTTGATAGGTAAGAAGTCGTTCTCTCCTGATTCCGCTCTTACCCATGTCTGGTGAAACCAGTTTCCAGTTCCATAAGGGGTTGAGAGTACTATTGCTCCACCACCCGTTGCTAGTGTTTGTTGTGCTGAGGCCCATATTTCACCAATTCCTTCAATAAACGCAGCCTCGTCGATTAGTAGAAGTGATACTGCTTCTGATCGACCTGCATCACTTGATGCTGAGGTTGCTTTAATTTGAGATCCGTTATTTAATCTTAATGAAAGTTTGTTATTTTCGTCTGCTGGTATTTTTAACCATGAAGGTAAGTTATCGAACATAAACTTAACCTTCGTAACCATGTTACGAGCGGTTTCCTGTTTGGTTGCGATACAAAGTACGTTTTTATCTTTATGGAATAACATTAACCATAAAGAATAGCCTGCTGCTAGGGTTGAGATACCTAACTGGCGAGATTTAAGTACAACAGAATATGGGTTGTCTCTCCAAAGGTGAAGAGCTTTTTCCTGGAAAGGGTATAGATTAAAGTATACTCTACCTCTTTGAGGGTGTTGGATATAACAATATTTTTTCATGAAGTGGGCTGGGTCAGTAGCACACTTTATGTATTCTTGTTGGATTATTTGTCTTAAATTATTATCACTCATAATATTATAATTGGAATACAGCAAACATAGCTACAATTCCGCTACCAAATCCTAATATAGTACCATTCCAAAACTTAGCTCTTTTTGATCTTTTAAGAGCTTTAATTTCACTTTCTTTAAGTTTCACTATTTCACCTAAATTTTTAATCTCAATATTTTTATTAGCGATGAGGTTATTTAAATTATTAATTTCTTCTAATTGCAATTTAAATTTAGCTTCAGTAGCAAATAATTTTTCTTGACTATATTGAAGTTCAAGTTTGCAGTCGTTATACTTTGTAATAGCATTTACGACTGATGAACGTGGTACTGAGATTAGATCAGTTGAAGAGTTCTGTGAAAGTGCTGGAAAGGTCAGCATCAGACATAGCGTTAAGCTTAGCAATGTTTTGTGCATTTTGTTTTTTTAATTTAGCTAATTCGGCTTCCTTTTTAGCAATATCCTTGTCTATTTTAGCAATTTTACTTTCAATTTGAGCATTTAATTTTAAAATAGAATCATTTGAACCATGTAATAATTTTATTTCTTGCTCATATTTCTGTTCTTGTTCTTTAAGTAATTTTTGATATTCTTTTTTATAAGAATTACCCAAAAAAAAGTATTGAAAAGCTAATAACCCTAATAAAGTAAAAATTATTAGGCTTTGAGGATTGTTTTTGATAAAATTCATTAACGTTTTCTTTATAAATATTACAAAGAAAGCGCTTCTTTTACCTGTTTTATACGCTCTTCAGTAGAACCTTTGATGTATACTAAATTCTTAATTTTATGTTTATTAAAATCTAACTGATGTTTGATAATAAAATCAATTAAATCACGATATTCTAAATCTGTTTCACGAACACCATTATCCTCCATATTAACTCCTTCAGGAGAAACATAAAATAAATAATCATATTCAGGAAGCAATCGTGTAGCTAATTGTATAAAATCATCAGCTTCATGATAATCAATTGACTTGGCTGCTTTAGTAAATGCGATAATATCAACTATAGTACGATCAGTAATGATATTCTCTTGCATTAATTCGCTAGCACGTTCAGCTAAAAATACACATTGACCTTTTAATGTTGAGTCCGTGTTTAGAGGAATACCTAATTCCATTAAGTATTTTGAACGTTCTGTTCTAAAAATATAATCTTTGAACTCGGGGAGTTCTTTAAGTGCGTTGACGAGTGTAGTTTTACCTACACTCATCGTACCACAAAAACCTATTTTCATGCCTGTGAATCTCCTGGTTTTACTCTGTAACTATCTGAATCGAAATGTTGGGTTGATACCTCAAATATAGTAGCTCCTTCTGTTAAAGCCAAGAGTTGGTGAGGTTGTCCTGGGAGGAGATGGATGCAAGCTCCTTTTTCAATGACCATTTCAACCTCAGTAGCAGTTTCAGTATCGATATATTTGTAATTAAATACACCTTCAGAAACATACCATGCTTCATCTTTAAGCAGATGGTAGTGCATTGAGAATTGTTTACCTTGTTTGAACACTAAAAGTTTACCACAATAGAGTTCATTATTGATAATCCAAAGTTCATAGCCCCAAGCTTTTTCTACTCGTTTACCCTCATAAGGTTGGGCTTGAAGTGTGTGTTCTCTCATTTTAGAATCTTGTTGTTCCTCTCATTGAAGGATTTTTATACCAAGGTAAGCCTTCTCTATTTTTACGAGCATCAGTCCACTCTTCTATAGTCAATTGCTTACCATATAAATAGTATTCTTTTTTAAGTTCAGAATCTTCGTCAACTGGTTCCACTGCTGGTCCTTCCCAGTTGTGATACTTCCAAGCATCCGAGCCTGATTCTCTAAAGAAATAGTGGTATGCGCCTTTTGACTTCATTCGACGCTCTTCGTAAATTGTTTGTTTTTTCATGCTACGTAATGGCTGATAAATTCTGGGTATTCTTTGTCTCTAAGGTAATAAGAAAGGATGTCTTCGGCAACATAAATTGCTTGAGCTCCTGAAACTGTAATGCCACGAGCTGAAAGTGCATCTCCTACAAAGTGAACATTTGGGAACTTAGTTAGAGACAAGTTGCGGTAGCTTACAAGTGGTTCAGGTGAAAGGTATTTTACTTCTGGAATGTAAATTCCCCAATCATCTTGTAGTGTTGGGAATACTTTTTTCATATCCTCAATAAAGTCCATAATGTAAGTCCAATACTCACCCATTACATTTTCTACTCCACTCAAATTATCAATTTGGAAAGCTGTAACATTGTTTCCTTCAGATGTTTTAGAAGGAACTCGAGTTGGTGAGTAGTACAAACCAGTACCACTAAATTGGAGCTTATTTACTACATCACGTGACCAAGCAAATGGATCTTCAATACCATTAATTTCCATCAAGATACCAAAATTGGTCATATCGTTTCGGTAACGCATGTCTTTTTTAGCGTGGCCATTGTAGCTGTGATCACCATATGTTTCCTCTACAGCAACATAAGCGGCGTTATTGTTTGTACAAAATGAGCGAAGTGAAACACCTTTATCTTCAAATTTGCGATACAATTTAAAATCATAACTAATATCGATTAATTTTTGGAAATGTTTTTGTGGTGCTTCAAAACGTACTCCGATTTGAACTGATTTAGGTTCATCTGGGAGTTTATACTCTTGGGCTAATTCTTGAGCAAAATCAATACCGGATTTACCCACTGCAAAAATTAGTTCATCATATCTAAATTCATAGTTTAAATCTTCGATTGGTGATTTAGCTAATGCTCTACAATTTTCAAAATCGATAGCATGTACTTTGGTTTCCCAAATAAATCTAACACCTTTAGATACTAGGTAATCGTACCAATTCTTTCCAATCTCAGATAGATAATCTGTACCTACGTGCCATACAGGAAACAATCGCAAACCAAAGTAGGGTTTAATAAAATCTGGTTCTGCTTCAGGGTTTGAACATTGTACTTCCTCTGGTTTAGGATGAAAACGTTTGAAATTGGTAATAACTTGATCCATCAACTCCATTGCTTTTTCCTCACCACAATATTTTGCCAATTGGCCTCCAATTGCTGTGTGGTAAGTAAGTTTACCATCAGACCAACCACCTGCACCTAAGAAACCTGTCATTACTTCTTCAGGTTTACGATTGTATGGGTCTTTACCCATATCGATAATGGTGATTAGTTCACCAGGATAACCTTTATCTACAAGTTTAGTAGCAGCATTAACTCCTGCTACACCTGCACCTACGATTACGATTTTCTTTTCCATATTTTACATATTACGCATTAAGATAATAAAAAGAGCCGTAGCCTCCAAATTGAGGCCACAGCTCTCTAAAAAAATTTTTAAAAGATGGGCGACGGGCTATGAATCCGTCTGTAAGTTAAATTTCTAGTTTACTCAAGATAGCATTATTATTTGCTATTCTTTTCATAAATTTGATTTGAGTTTTTCTGTTAACTGGTTTTTTGCCTTCTATTCTTTTTGCTTCTGATTTTGCCATTTTGATTCTTGATTGTAAAATATACACCCGCACCCATATGAAATAGAAGATAAATTATAAAAAATGATATTATAATTACATCTTCAGGTCTCATTTATTTTCCTTGTCCTCTATAAGCTTTTTTGTAAAGTTTACTAGATTTTAATTTACTGGTTTGAGTTTTAGCATGAACACCTGGTCTACTGACTTTGGGTTTTTCTTGGAACGTAGTAGCTGTTTGAGCTTTAATCTTAGCCATCTATTTTTTCAATTGATATTAATAACTTACCTTCACCTTTTATAGCTCTGTGCCATTGGTGACGTGGGATAAATATGCGCATCCCAGGTTCTAGTTCTGTAGGTAAGTTATCGTCCATTTGAAAAGCCCAGCCTTTACCAACTTCTAAAATTGTGATAAGACGTCCCTCATCATCACGATGCCAAAGGAGTTCGATGGGATCTATATTCTCATCGAACTCTCTTATAATACTTTGATCTGTAACTTCTAAATCTTTGTATGGTCTCATTTATCTTTACGTTCTTGCCATTCGTAAGATATAGTATCTTTCACAATAGGACCTCCTTTAGCCCATGTTCTACAAGTACGAGCTGAGTGACATTTGAAGCTGTGCATCCAACAATATCCTAATCGACCATCTTCGTCTGATAAAGGTCCGGGCATGCAATCTTCCATTCTTGGGGAGATATCAAATGCAGCGCAATTAGCACATAAAGATTGTTTAGCTGCTTCAACTGTTGTGTCCCAGTGTTCAGCTAATTCATCCCAGAAATCTCCAGGTTCATCAACATTTAAAGGGCCATATTTAATATAGTCTGCTTTAATAGCTGAATCTCTATTTCTAGTGTTAAGTTCTAGATCTTGAGTTGGAAGAGGGCAAGCCATAGCGGCTTCATATAGCTTATTTTCAGCTAAATATTTTTTTAGATCAAAATTATTCATATCACCAGAATCCTGAGAAGTTAGATTTAAGTCCTAATTGCTTGGCGTATCGAGGTAAGCGACAAGACCAGTATGAAGCTTTGGTTTTATCTGTTTTAGCAGGGCAATTGTGACGTTTTGAAAAAGCAGCTCTTGCTTTTGGATTATTGATTTTAGCAGACATTCCTGCTTGACCAAAAGATACTTTTTTAATATTACCTGATTTTGGGTCTCTTACGTAAACATAGAATTTTTTAGAGCCACCACGCTTAGGTTTGTTTAACTCAGGTGTAGCTTTTTTCTTTTTTTCTGCTTCGGTAAGCTGTTCAATTTCTTCTTCAAAGATAAAATCCAATGGAACTTTTTTACCATTGTATTCACCAAAATGACCTAAATCTGTTTCTAGAAGAATATCTAAATCGTCACCTTTTACTTCTAACAAATCGCGAGAGTAAAGCATTCTAGCTTCGGCCCACAAATCAAAATATTTTTGTGAACCCGCACGGAATAAGTGTTCTGTAAGCGGTTTTTTATTGTCTATATGATAAAGTATACCTTCAGACAGCCCAGTGCGTGCTACAAGTTGTTCATTTAACATAGGAGCTTTAGAGCAACCCCCACAACCACAACTACAAGCATTCTCTTTAATAATTTCTTTTCCGTCCACTTTCTCTAATTTAGATAATGACTTTCTATATACTTGATTACCATCAGTAACGAAAAGACTTTTTCTATCAGGTGCTACATTTTTAACATAGTATGTTTTTTTATCACCTGAGAAGACTACTCTAGAATCTTTACCGATTCTATATTGAGAAATTACTTTTTCAAAATCTATGGCACTCATATGCCATAAATATTATAAAGTGAAGTAAATTTGCTGGTCTAGACCTTTTTTACCATCCCAAACAAGACATTCAGCTGAGCGCTTTGAGCCAACGTAGCCGTGGCTGAAATGCCAAGCGTCGTTTCCTGAAAGTGAGCTCATATAACGAATTATAACACCGCTATATTCGTGGGCTGATTTGTATTTGATTTCCTGTTTGTGGTGGATGTGGCCTAAATGAAATTCTCTAAATTTAGTTGAACCCCAATCCATTGGATTTTCTTGAGCCATGATTAAAGGCAAATCGTTTACCTTTTCTTTGTCTCCGTGAGTGAAACCTAAAAATACATCTTCGTATTTGTAGTATTTTCTGGGAGCGGCTAAGTTATTTACGTTTACGTTTTCGTTGTTGTGGAACCAACCCTGTAAAGAATCACCTAAATAGAAGATTTTTTCGTAGTCGTGGTTACCAGGGATCATAACAATATCAACTGGAGCAATTTGAGTAAGCTTGTTGATATTCTCGATTAGAAGTTGACGACCCTTTCTAAAGATATGCTGCCAACGAGTATCGTTTTCTTGAGGAGTACCTTTTGTAGTGCGGTTAAATGGATAAGAATAATCTGAGTTGAAAAAATCGTTTCCGATTGGAAGTAAGAATTTATCAATATTTACATTTTTAACCTGCTCAATAAAATGATCGATGCAATCATTGAAGATACCCATTGCAATTTTAAGATCGTAATCTTGATTGGTTTCTTCTCTCCAAGCAAATTTACCTAAGTGAAGGTCGAAAATATTAATTTCAACCATTTTTTTAGGTTTATCGCTTACGTTTTTGTATTCAATTTTTTTAACTACGGGAGATAAAGCTTTTAAGTCTTCAATAAATTCTGCTTTAATCTCATCTAATCTTTTAGATTCAATTTTGCTACGAAGCCAAACCTTTACTTGAAAGAGAGGGGTTGTAGCGATTACACCATCTGGTGTTTTGGCTCCAACCTCCCAAGAGTTAACAATCTGTTTTTCGATTTCCCAATATTCTAATGAAATGTCGTGGGCGTTAAGTAACTGGTCTACAGTAACTATTCTGTCAGTAATCTGACTTGATAATTCTTTATTTGCCATAATATATCTTTACTATCTAAAAATAGGGCAGCATCAATGAGATGCCAACCTAGTTTGATAGAATTTTTCTAATATGAAATAGTCTGTTTCGAGAAGCCCTAAATGTTTGATAAGATTTTTATCGGCTTCACTCGTAAAATCAATACAACCTAAACTTAGTTCAAGCCAGTAGTCTAAAATTCTACTATAAACTTCGTTTTCGAATTTATTAAATCTTTGCTTTAAGTGCATCTATATCTCTACTTAAACTGTTATTGGCAGCGCTCAATTTTTGAGTGATTTTAGACCAATATCCTTTTAAAGTATTGACAATTTTATCCAAAACACTTTGTTCTTCAATTTTCTGAACGCCGATTTGAGAAGCAATACGAGCTGTTTTAGCTGTAGCTTCAATAGAATCGTCAACAATTTTTCTCATTGCTGGGTTGATTCTTTCTCTGACCCATTCAAGGGCTTCTTTATAGGCAAATGAAGTTCTTTCATAGCCTTTTCTTTTGATTGTAACTAAGATATTTTCAACTTCAAGAGCTTTGTCTTTAGTTTCGTCGAGTTCATCTAAAACAGGACGAATAACTTCTTCTAAACCCTTATATTTTTTCTCAAGCATTTTAAGTCTTGCAGATAACTGATCGATTTCGTCAGATAATTCTGCAAATTCTTTAATTTGAGCTGTTAATTCAGGGTCTTCTACTTTAACCTCTTGAATATTGTTGTAAATATCTGTTAGATTCATGATGATAAATATTATGCGGCTGCTGTTTCTTCGCCAGCTGCAGGAGTTTCTGCAGGTTTTTCAGTTGTAGTAGCAGTAACTTCAGTTTTAGTTTCAGTTGCTCCTTCTTTAGTTCCGTATTTTAATATACGAGAAATAGCATTGGTGCCATTTTGTAACTCGTTAATATTTAACAAGTAGTATTTTTTACCTTCAACTTGAGCAATCCAACTACGTGTAGTGTATACAAGATAAAAACTTTGTCCGTTTTTAAGGTTTATACGAAATGTAGTAGGTTTAGGAGCTACCCAATCAATGCTCTCGACGAAAACTTTAAAGTCCTCCGTCATAAGCTTTACTAAAACATCTCTTAATTCAGGGAATTTAGTAAGCTCATCCGAAGCTGTTTCGCCATAGTCTGCGGTAGCGTTTTTAGGCTTACCATAGACTTGGCGAACAACTACTTTAATTTTTTCTTTGAGTTCTTCAGCTGTCATTATTTTTTCTGTTTAGCAGTTGGGCCTTTACCTCCACCTTTTGCTTTATATGAAGCTACAGCACCGGCAATTGCTTTAGCTGCTTTTTCAGATTTACCTTGACCTTTAAGTTTTTTAACTAAAGCCTCGTATGATTCGTCTACTTTACCTCCAGGAATTTTTTTAGCCCAATATCCTTTTGGTAAACCTTCTTCTAGATATGGATCAGCAATTTTTTTAGCAGCATCCATATTACCTTTGTTTAAAGCAGCTCTGGCTTGTTTAAGGTTACTTTGGTCAGAAGCGTCTTTATTAGCTACATTTTTAAGAGCCTTAGTAATTAAAGCTGCTAATTTTTCTTCAGCGCTAATTTCTTCTTCCATCATTGGTTCACCCATATAAGGTTCTTCACCAGTCATAGCATCTACAGCAGCGTCAATAGCTGGTTCTTTAATCTCGAAATCAAGATAGTGCTTTGCTTTAACCATTTTAGAAGCTGAGTCAGTGATCATAGCTTGCCACCATGCTGGGAAGTCTACTTCGCCTATTCCTTCGAATTGATCTACCATTTGATAAAGCTCCATAGCGTATTTTCCAATACGATAAAGTTCTGCTTTAATCATGTGTGGTTCGTCGTCTTCATGACCTAAGTCAAGATCTTCATTTTTTAATTCTACATCAACACCTTGATCTGTTAATTTGGCAACGTCAGCTGCAGGAGTTGTTTTTGGAAGAATTGCTTTACCTTCTTCTTCTTTAACTGATATTGCTTTTTCAATAGCAGCACCACGTTTTTCTTCATAAGAAGAAAGCTCGCCATCTTTATTTAGATCAGCTTTTTTAGGATTTTTAAGTTCCTCATCAAGATCAGCTACTAACTTTTTAACGTCAGGACCATATCCTAACGCTTTAGCTTTTTTATACAAGTCTTCGATTGCATCCATCATAGCTGTAGCATCTTGAAGCGCCATAAGATCAGCATAATCTTCTGGTTCAAAGTATTCGTCTCTTTCTTTAACAGATTCCTTTTTCATCAAGGCTGCTTTTACAGCTTCTTTAATTTTATTTTGGTTCATTTCTTCGACTTGTTTTTTAGCACGTTTTACAGCTGTTCCATACATAACGCTTTCCGCATCCTTACCATAACGTTTAACAAATTCACGCTTATTGGATTTGAGATCTTTTACGATCTCCTCCTTGCGTTTTTCTTCTGCTTTGGAAAGTTTGCGTTCGTTAAGCATGTTTATTTAGCTTTATCTTCAGCAGTAGATGCTTTACGATATTCAGTAATAAGTTTTTTAATTTCACCTAATGCTTTACGAGCGCGGCCGTGGGCTGCTTTTGATTTGCCAACGTGCTCAGCTTTAAATGTTTCGTATAAAGCATCAATTTTTTCGAAAATTTCAGTTGTGTTCATAATTTTTATTTGTTATAGATTATTTAATTATTTTTTTGAATAATGGGAACATAGATTCATTTAATTTTTCTGAAGATTCTTTATCGTCTTCCATATCTTTTTCTAAAGCTTTGATGTGTTCAGCATCGTCTGCTTCAGCGTCTTTGTAGTATTCTTTATCTTTTTTCTCTTCTAAAGACATTCTATCATAAGTTTCTTGATCTTCGTATCTAAAACGATCTCCATCTTTCATAGGACCTATAATTCCACTAAATTTAGGTAAACCATATGTCCAAGTATGATCAATGGTTGGGTGATCTTTATAATGATTGTCTTCAGGACCTAATATTTTAACTAACTTATAACCAGCATCTTCCATTTGTGAGATAAATGATTCCTTGTCGTCAGCTTTAGTAACTCCGTTTGTAGTTACAGCTAAAAATGCTTCATTTACTGATTCTTCACCTTCTTTAACAACAAAGTCACGAGTGAAGAAAGTAATTGTGTTACCAATTTGCTGGATGAGTTTTTCGTTGCCTAATTCTTGTGCGGCTTGAAGAGCTTTGTCAAGATTGCTTTGAATTTCTCTTTCAGCATCTGTAAGAGTAGGTTCTGCAGGAGCAGCTGCTGCTGGTTCTTCTACATCAACATCTACTTTTTCAGTATCTTCAACTTCTTCTTCTTGTTCTTCTAAACCTTCATAGAAATCAGCGTATAATTTAGATAAACCTACATCAGGATCACCAAATTCCATATCGGTGTCTTCTGTAATTTCTTCAGCTAATTCGTTCAAAATATTTTGACGAATCATTTCTTTTAATTGAGCTTTTGTCATTTTATTTGATTTTTTTTCTTCTAAATTATCTTCTTGTGTAGAGAATATTACTTCACCTTCAGGAGTTACAGAGCCAACTTTTGCATTTCTACTAGCCATATTACGAATTACAAAAAAGTCGTCATCAAGACCTTCTTCTGATTTGATCACAAAAGAGCCACCAGCAGAGTCACCTAAATAATAGTCAATACCAAATCCATTTTCGTCTTTAAAATCTTCACCTGGAGTGTTAGGGCCTGCTTTTGTATCTAAATCAAAATAGGCTCCTTGAGAAGTCATTTTTAATGATTCAGGTTTAACCGAATAGATAAGACCTAAATCATCTGTTTCAGTAAAATGATCAGCTACTTTTTGAGCAACTTCATCTGGGTTTTCAGGGTATAGGCTTATAAGCTCAATAGCTTCTTGAAGCTTATTTTTAGCTAAATAATTTACTAAATCGAAATTTTTCATTGCTTTAATTTTTTAATGAGTTCAGTAGCTAATTTTTTCTTATCAGCAACCTCGTTTTTAGCAGTACGGAAAGCTTCCATAGCATCCTTCATTTCTTTAATAGAATCTTGATAAGCTTTTAACGCTTCAGTTCCAGCTCTACGTGCATCAGACTTTTGTTTGTAAACACCTAAGATGTTTTTAACTTCTAAGCCACCTTTAACTTGAAGAGCAAATTCAGGAAGAGATAATTCGTAAACTACGTCTTCCATTTCTGAGTTTTGGTCTGGTTTTTCAACAATAAAGAACTTACCAACTTCATCTACTGGAATGCTTTGCACCTCAGTAATTTGTTCTGTTTCTTCTTCGATAGCTTCCTTGATAAGCTTTTTAAAGTCTGATAGTTTCATATGTGATAAATATGTTATTTTTTATGATATGTGCCCTTTTTGTATTCTGCTTTTTCTGTGTTTTTAACAAATTGCTTTCCTTTACGAGATCCGGCAGCTTTTTTACGGGCAGTTTTAGCTCTTTCAGCTTTAGATAGGGATTGTGCTTTTTTTCTTGGTAGACAACGCGTGGTAGCGTCACCTTTTTTCATGGTACCACAAGGACCTGTAATGTTACCAGAAGTGTCAATACGCACCCAGTCCTCTTTTTTGAACCAGTCGCGTAGTGACTCTTGAATTAACTCTTGTAGGCGTTCTTGTGTCATCCCTTCATTTGCCCTTTACATACTTTAACAGCGCGACCTGAAAGATAAGCAGATGATTTTTCGCCTGCTGCTTTTCTTTTTTTAAGATATGCTTTACCTTTTGGGCAAAGTTCTTCTTCAATCATGCCTTTACCTAATTTGATAGTTTCTTGAATTTTTTTCTTTAATTCAGGAATAAGACCTTTTTGGATAAACATGTTGTAATTTACCATTCTTTCTTCTCCGTCTTCAGCATCCACTAAAGTAAGAGTTCCGGCTTCATCTACGTCTTTAACAATAAATCTGTTGCCGTAGTAGTTGACAGTTTTACCTATATAATCTTTAAGTTTGTCTTTAGGAAATCTTTCTTCAAATCCTTTAGTAACTTCATCCATTCCCATTCTACGTCTCATATAGTCTGATTGTTCGAACTCGTCATCACTATAATTACCACTACGGCGCTTCATGTAATCTGTTTCTTCGTAATCTTCCTCTTCATAGTCGTCTTCATCAAAGTCACTAGAATCAAGAATTTCAATATCTTGAGATGTTAAATCATAGTAGAAATCATATATAGAATCTAAAGAATTTGAGGCATAAACATTTGAGCCGTACATCTTTATATTAGAATCACTATACTGGTCATCAAAGATATCAATAGCTTTACGAGCATCGCGAACTGATACTTCAATAAAGTATCTTTCGTCTAACTGACCACCCATTCCTTCTTTTACTTTCTTGTAGCCTACTTCTGAGTATTCGTTGTAGGTTGATTCTTTTACTTCTTCAGCTGCTTTTACGATTTCAGAATAATCTTCCATAGAAAGATATTCTTTACCTTTACTTAATTTAACTGCTTTTTCAGTAACATCGTGAAGATCCATATCTTGAGAAGCATCTTCTCTTGAATATTCTAACATGCGTAAGAAAAGAGGAACATCCATTGTGATTGTGTCAACTGCATCTTCTTCTTGAGCTTCATTTTGGAGATTATATGAATCTAATTCATCTAAGATATCTCTTAAAGAATTGGCATCGATCATTTGAATTTTATCTAATAAAGCTTCATCACCTAATTTAGCTCTTAAATCAGCAAATTGTTGAGGTGCTGGGCCGAATTTAGGGTTACCAATTCTAGGATCGTTAATTTCTTCTATAGATTCTTCTTCTTGATATTCTTCGTATACTTTTTTAAATTGTTGAAAGCTACGAACGGGTTCATCGTATAATTCAACTGTTTCGTTTTCAGTGTTGATGCGAATAGCTGAATCTTGATAGCGCATATCTAAGATAAGAGTATCGTAGTTTTTACCGATTGCAGTCCCGCCAGTAATTCTTCTACCTACTCTTTCAGCCCAACCTGCTACAGTGTTTACTAAAGAAGAAACACCTTTTCTTTTAGCAAATTCTTTAATGTTTGAGGGAACAAAAGCTTCTGAGAGGTTAGTTTCTTCTAGACCTCTTTCACTACGGAATTGAGCTGTATCTTTTTCCATTTCATCCTTCATCATTTGATCTAAAAATGCTTCTTTAGGGTTGTCTGGTAAATAATCGATTTCACCTTTTTTGAATTTTTCAAGGAAATATGCTTTAGCTTGATCATCTATAGACATCATTTCTTCTAAAGGTTTAGAGAAAAATTCTTGTATTTTTTTTAAATCTTCCATTGTATAATCTTCTTCAACTCTTGCTGTTCTTAAAAATGATTTAGCTAAACTAAAGTCTTCGTCTGTCCAATTTTTTAAAGGTTTTGTAAAAAGTGGATTACCAGTTTGACTAAGACGTGAGAGTGCTCTTTTAACTTTAAGACTTATGGGTTCCATTATTTCATTAATTTACTAAGTTCGGGATTCTTTGAAGCATAGTAACGAAATAGTGCTTTACCTAAAACACCTCTAACTTTATTTGAAACATAGTCTTCAAATGGAATTCCTTTTAGATCAGCATCAAGCAAATCGTTTAGTTCATCCATCATTTGTCTTGATTTACCGGGTTGTCCCTCGTACTTGTCAGCAATTTTTTTAATTGTATCTTTATATTTGTCTAAGATATCTCTTGCTGTTTGAGTAGCTTGTCTTAAAGCTTCTGGTGAATCTGGGTAAAAGTCATCTTTAGCTTCATTGACAGACTCTTCGATACCTAATTCAGCGTGAAGTACATTCATAAAAGGACCAAAATTTTGAGAGCCGTATTCGTCTTTTAAAATTTTAGCTACGGCTAAAGCAAAATCTTTAAACGATAGACTTTCATCTACCGAATCGATTGCTTTATTGATTGCGCTTGCTGCTAGATCCGCTATGCTTTCTAGGAGATTTGCTTCCGCTAGGTATCTCTGTTTGTTCCACTTCGCTACGTCGAAATTGTTCATTTTCTTCTTCTTTAGTTTCTTCAATAATTTCTTCCTGCACCTCTTCTTGAATTGGAGGAGGTGGAACATGCTGCTTTACGTAAGTGTCTTTAGTAAATTTACCTACTCCTACGTTTCGGTTAATGTTTCTAAAGATGTCTCCCGGTCTAGACTTCATGTAGTTTTCTTATAAATATTAGTCTTTCTTTAAACTTTGCAGGAATTTAATAGTATCCTCTTTTTGTTTAAGAAGTAAATTTTTATTTGAACCTACCCACTTTTCAACATCGCCCGCTTCTGTAATGTAAGATTGGGTATCTCCGTTTTGGATTTCTTCGTTAATCCAAGTCTCAAATTCCTTTATAAGACCATCTAAGCCCTGATTGTTGATTTGCTTTTGATAGGTTTCCCATTGACCTGAAGTTCTAAGAGCTGTCTCAAAGTCTATCTGGCAGTTGAAGCAGTGTTGATAGAGTTGAAACCACTTTTTGTCTAAATGGGGTTTCATTGGTTTTTTACATGAAGGACAGAAGATAGGAAAGTTTATGGTTTCACGTGCTTTATCTAAACGCGTGACATTTTGCTTTATACCATCTTTAATAGTCCAGGTTTTACCATCTTCTTCCCAGGTATCGCCTTCACCATGAACCTCGTGTATATCGTTTGTAAAACCGATAGAAGTGGATGTTTTTTCTCCGTATTTTTTAGAAACTATGTTTCTTAAACGTTGAACATCTTTTTCTTTAAATTCTTTTTTTAAAACATTATCTTTCATAAAAACTATTTTTTTAGACTGTCTGTCCAATTGCGAAGCATAATATTTCCTTTTTCATATGCTTCTCTTTCTATTTGCTCAAGATAGTCATCCTCTAAAGTATTAGTAGTTTTAATTATACCATTACCTATTGCTTTGTTTAAGTTTTGTTCGTGGTGAACCATTTCGTGAGCAAATGAACGTAATATATCTTTTGGGTGTCTCCCCATTGTATATAAAACAATTGTAGTATTTGCAGGATCGTAATAGGCAGTCATACCTAAAGGATCGTTTGCGTTTACTTCATCGTCATTGATAAATTTAACCTTTGGGAAAGGTTTAATATTCATCCCGTTTTCGTACATGTATTGTGTAAGTTCTGGGATGAATTTTTTATAGCCGGAGCCATAAGGGATAGCAGATCCTTCTGCTTCTTTTAGTTTTTGTAAGCGCTTAGTTTTTTCTTTAGATGCTTCCTTACGTTTTTCTATATAATCTAAACCTCTTTTTAAACGAGCTTTAGTTTCAGGGTCTTTAGCATTTTGGTAAGCTGCTCTAACACGCTGGTGGATTAAGTTTATAACTTGAGATTGGCGAGCGTGTGATTTTGATTTAAAAGAAGCAGAGTTAAGTGTGTCTACAATATCTTCTTTTGTTTTGAATTTTATAGAGACAGTATCTGTTGGGTCTTCGTCTGTGTAAAGTCTGCGACCTGATCCTTTGGGTTTTTTACCTGTACCGATTTTAGGATCTTTTTCGTTTAGTAAATTATCTTTAATAGATTCTTCTAGACCTTTTTGAAGTTCAAGAGCGTAAGCAGAGATTGCATATGGGTCTTTTTTCTCTTCAACAGGTTGTTCTTCTACTGCTTCTTTTTCAATAGTTTTTAGTTTAGAATAGTAGTTTGGATCTTCGTAAATGTGATCCATTGCAATTTCGCGAGCTATATTTTTATCTGTAGTATGCTCCATTTCCACTTTAATACCTTGATCAAGTTTTTTCTTGATAGATTGCAAAGGCATTTTGTGATATTTTGCTAAGTCTTTTAAGGTTAAACCTTTAGCTTTTCCACCAGGTATTTTTTCTTCTTTCATTTGACTTCTTTTCCAAGCCTCTAGTTTTTCAGGCTCGTATTGCATTGTTAAGTTATCTAAACCACAATTATGACACAGATAAGGATCAGGATCTGTTGATGTGTTTGTTTCCCAAGAATGGGCACAATTAAAGCAAGTGATATCTACTATCATGATTGAAGAAAATCTTTAATTTTTACTTTAACTTCATCTTTAGAGACAGAATTGTCAAGTATATCTTGACTTTTCATCTTTGCGTTCCAATCCTCTATAAATGCTTTATTTTCAGCATCTATTTTATCCTCGTATGCTTGATCCTTTGCTGATTTAGGAGTTGAATCTTTAGGAGCATAAGGGTCTACATATAATTTTTTAATATCCTCGTACGAAGATAAAGTAAATGGTTTATCGTCGTTTACAACGGAGATAAAATTATCGCCAAAAATATCTCTATACTTGGGGTAATTTCTTGTGACATTCGCCCAAGTTTTAAGGACAATGTCTGGAGGTAGGCTTCTTTCTTTGCCTTGAGATTTGTCAAAACGTTTTTCATTTCTTCTAAGTGCTTTTTTAAGTGACGCGTGCACGTAAACCATTAACACATCGTAACCCGCTAACATAAGTTTGTTTCTTAATTCAGCAGTGTTTTTAAGTGAACCAGAAGCATTGTCTAAAACAATGTTTTCTTTGTTCTCTATGGCTTGATTAAGTGCTGCGTTATAAGTTTTGATAGCTTGTTGCATCGCTGTTGCGGCTTTGCTTCTAGACTCTTTACCAGCATTCTTTAAATCAAAAGAAACACCTGCTTTAGTAAGATTTTCTTTATAGTAATCGTCTATGTTTAATACTTTTAAGTTGAAATCTTTTATATAATCGTCAACTAAAGAACTCTTCCCTGCACCCGGAGCACCAGCAAGTATGATGGCTTTGGGTCTAGAGGAGAGTTCTTCCAGTAATTGAACAAGACTGATCATTCAAACGCGTTTGCGTATAAATATCAACCTTCCAATTGAATTGTTAAGGGGAAATTCTCAAATGCAGGTTTAGCGTCTGGATTTTCAAGATGGTATAGCTCAAGAATGTTTTGGAAATATTTCCAATTTTCCTCTATTGAGCGATTTGACTCGTATACTTCCCATCCTTTACCTTGAATTTTCTTTCCTGATTTGTCTGGTCCTCTTTTAGCAGATTTAAGCCAAAGAATACCGGTGCGAGTAACTTTTTCTTCAAAGCTTTCGTTCCACATTTTAGCATAAGCTGCAATTTGAAGATCTTGGCTTGTGTGGAGACTATTTGAGGTTTTGATATCCAAAATCCATTTTTCGCCTTCAATCTCTAGAACCAAATCACAGGTTCCTGCAATTCTAGCTTCATCTGAAAATAGGTGGATTTCACTTTCAATGAGGGTTGGTTTAACTTGCTTCCAAAACTCATCGAATTTCAAGATATTTTTCCAAACATCTAAAGAATAGTTAGCTTGACCAAATTCGTTCAGCCACGAAATTTGTTTTCCCTGTAGGTAAGCTTCAATAGCTTCGTGAACTTGTGTTCCCTCGTCTGCTGCTTTTCGAACGATAATGTCCGAGTTGTGTCCTACGTCTTTAAGCCAAGACTCAAAAAATTTGTTTTTGGGAAAGTATTGTAAAACTGAAGTGATTGAAGGGTAGTAATTGTCTCCCTTCTTGTAAAAACGTGTGTCTAGGAAATTTACCTGTTTTGCTTCTTGGTCTATTTCAAGAATTCTTGTAACGCTTTTTTTATAGATTTTAGTTCCTTTTTCTATCATATTAACTCTATTTTCCTTGACATTAGGTCAAAGGTATTGGTTGGGTATGTCTCTTGTATAAGTTTTGTAAAATGTTCAAACCCCATTTCATTTGGATCTTTTTCATCCATGTCAACGATATAAACTTCTTTTCCCTCCGCCAAGAGTAGTTCAGCAAATTTTAAAGCATCTTTTTGAGCATCTTTATCTAACGCAATATACACTTTTTCTACTTGAGAAGTTACAACGCGCTTCATCAGGTTTGGTTGTATATGTTTTCCTAAAAGCGGGACCGCATTACGTTTGATAGAGATTGCGTCAAATGGTCCTTCGCACAATATAAGCGGTGAAGACCAATTTATAAACAGCTCAAATGGTATAATATTCTTGCCAATAGGTGGGTTCTTGTATTTTACTGGGGAGTTTGGGTTGAAATTTCTGGCTACAAAGTAGTTAAGTTTTCCAAATTCATCGTATGAAGGAACGATAATCATTTTATCGTATTTTCCTCCTTCACAATACCCTATATTGTATCGAAGAATATCTGCTTTAGCAATACCGCGTTTTTTAAGATATATAAGAGCGTGTCTTCCTATAATATCGTTTTCGGTAATTTCAGATAAGGGTTTAAACTCGTCTGGGAGTTTAACTTCTTCATGGATTTGAATTTGCTCGTCTTTGTAAGAAGATTTTACTAAAGCACGTAATTCGTTTAGTTTATCTTCAGAAGCCCCGATTTGTTTAAATAGGGTGATGAGCTTTACTCCTTTTTTCCCACACACCCAACAATGCCACGGGTTTTTGTCTCCATTTCCTTCACTAAAGTTTACCTCTAGTTTAGGTTTATGGTGGTGACAGAATGGGCAGCTGTGGGCTTGGTTACCTCTTGCAGTTGGTTTTCCTGGTCCTAAGACAGAATTGACAAGCGCTACAAGGAGTTGATTGACCATATATTGAATATACGGAAAATCTTTTACTCTGCAAAATCTTTAGTATAAAATTTACCTAAAATATTATCGTTGTAAAATTCTTCTGGTTTTTCAAGTACTGAATAGACAAATAAATATTTGGTTTCAAAATATGTAAGTTGTTTTTTGTCCTTTACTAAACATATAATTGAACGTTCAAAATTGTCTTTGTCTGTTTTCAATTCTTCAAGTAGAAGTTTATTGGAACCCCAATATGTTTTCCAATCCGATTCTTTTACAACAAGACGATATGAAGGTCTGCGACCTTGCCCTTCTATTTCTGCAAGTTCTTTTTTGGTAAGTTTTTTCTTTATGTTGTGGTACAACACTTTTTTACCAATATAAGCTTTACCAGTTTCTTTATTGAAGATCCTATACACAAAACCAAAGGTGCCGTGTGGGAACTGATCGATGTCAGTGATTTCTTCACCATTATATTTCCACATTTTTTAAAAATCTAAGTTAACTAAGATAGTTGTATCCGTTGTTTGGGATGTAGGCAGAGGTTGAGATAATTTTCCTACTGCAATTAAATTTTGAGCATCATCGTATAAGCCAACTGCTGTAACGTAAGGTGCGAAATATGAACCAGTTAAAGAATCTAGAAGTTGACCATTTCCTGGTTGATAGAAGTAGCTACCTGTCCATTCAAATGTACTACCACTTGCTTGAGCTGAAGGGTTTAATGTAGCGTTAAATTCACTTGGTTGAATGGTACATTTGTATTGAGTTTCATAAATAACCATTGAAGATGAGAATGAACATGTAACATTTTCATTTACAAAATCATTTAAACTATACCCGGCTAAATCAGGTTGTGTAGAATCTGTTAAAACCGCTATACCATGTGTATAAATTATATTTCCTATATATCCTTCACCAACAGCACTGCCCGATATATTTAAATTACCTTCACCATCATCTGTAATAGTAGAATCTAAGTCTGGGTAATAAAGATAAAAGCTATATGGAGAAATGTATTCTCCGTATATTTTAGAAGGAATAGATACAACTGCTACTTCACTATTTGAAGCAGTTGGGAAATATCTTTGAGGAGTTAAGGTACTTTGTAAGAAATTATCATAGAGAGGACCAGATCCAGAAATACCAGAACCAATAAAAGTATCCCCAGAGCCAGAAGGGCCAGCTCCGGGAAGTAATACTTTTAGAGGAGCGGGATCGCCTGAACTACTAAATAAGAAATTTGAGTAGTAAAGTTGTTTAGCTGAATTGTAGATAAGGGATTGATATTCTATTTGGTTATCTCCTGTTGTAGAATTTGAACCATAATTAACATTCCAAGGAATGTTAACACCAAGAAATCTCTCTATACCAACAAACTCTCCATTAGATTGAGTATAAAAGCTTGAAGTAGTAAAGGTAAACCCTTTGTTGACCAAAAATGGTGCAACAACTAAATCAGATGCTAAAAATTGTTTCCAAGCACTCATTCATTAGAAATTGAGCTTAACGCGAATTAATGCTTCTTTAGTAAAGTCTTTAACCAAAGGTCTTGACAATTTGGCTACAGCTAGTAACTCATTTGCATCATTATATAAACCTACAGTTGTAATATAGGTTTGTGGGTTGTTGATGAACTGAGAGTAAATAACTTCGCCAGTACTCGCACTAATAAATGATGGGTTAGTGGTGTAGTTAAATTCAAAGTTTTGTGGTCTAATGTAAACATAATCTGAAGTAACATTTTCTTGAGAACTTAACTGGAAGTTAGATCCTGAAGTGAATGTTCTGTAAATGATTGTGTTGTTTAAACCATTAGCTACGTTTGAGCTACCTGTTGAAGGAGCTAAACCAATACCACCTGCTGAGAGAGGTAATTGAAGTGCTTTTGCGTTTAGGAGAATAGTTCCCATATCAGGTACGAACCAACCATAAGAACCAGAAACTGTGTATCCGGCTGTGGTTGCACCTGCTGGAGTAGCTGTTGCGCTACCATTTGAACCTGTGATAAGTTGATAAACTCTAGTACCATTAATATAAGGTACTACTGAAAGCATGTTGCTATTATCAGTTAAGTTTACACTACCTGATCCATTTTGCAATGTGAGGTTTAAAGATCCAGGAAGTAAAGATTGTTTGTAGTTTGCTCTTTCTACAGATACTGCAAAGAATTGAGAACTAGTTACTTCACCAAATAGGAATCCTGCATTCTCATCTTCAAGAATAAGGTTTCTGTATTGACCATAAAGTGTTCTTGAAGGGCTTAGACCTGGGAAAGCAGAATTGTAGGCAGTTGAACCTGAACCATTTGCATCACAATATCCTAAATAGAATTGAACTGAGGCACTATCGTAGGTTGCTACTGTGTTGTAAACTGCTAACACATAGTCACCTTGTGAGCTTGCTTCTTGAGTAGAAGATGTAAAGAAAGATGTTAAAGTATTAACATCATTAGACCAGCAAGCTTGGGTAACAGAATCAGCTGATACTAAAAAATCTGAAGGGCTTAATGCTTTGAATGACATATCTTAATTATGCTGAAGTTTTAGTGATAGTTACAGGAATTGTAATACGAGCTCCTGAATCTCTACCTACAACTGTTAGAGTAGCTTGTAGAATATTGTTTGAACCAAATAAAGTGTTAACTGTAGTTGCAGTCATGTTGATTGTAGTACCAACAACTGTTTTAGAAACATTAGTTCCTATTGTTGTAGTGCTGTTTAGAGCAACGGCATCCGGAGTATTAATACCTACCCCGTTAAATGTACTTAACACACGTACATCACTTATAGTAGCGGTATAACCATTGGTTTCGGTTGTAGTTAAACCACCTAAGTAGTTTAGAGTTTGAGGTGTAATAGCAAGTGAAGCACCTTGTTTTAAGGTAATTGCTGAATAGCCTAGGTCAAGTACAGGCATTTTAGCAGTTCCACGAGGTAGTGTAGTTAACACATACTTCATTTCTTGAGTTACAAGAGGGAATGCTTCTAGAAGAGGCATGTTTTCGATTGCTTGACCATAAAAGGCTGAACCTGAAGGGTTGTTTGGGTTGTAAAGAGTGTAATCGATTTCGTCATCACTCAAAGCAAATTGAGTAATACGGAATGTGCCATCATTTTTGGCAAGTAACTCTCTACCCTTGTCTGTAAGAATAGCATCTACTGTGACTACTCCATTATTTAAATATCCCATTGTTTAAATACGTATTTTGTTATAAATATATTGATTTTAATTTTTATAGACCATATTTTGTTATTATTGAACCCAATTCATTCTTAATGATAGGGCTAGCATTTGGGGTAATCAAGCTACCTTTACCTACTCCTGAAAGAGTTGAGCCGTTAAATACTACAAATGTTCCATCTGTAATAGCTTTCCAAATTAAGCAACCTGCAGCTGCATATCCTGAAGTTAGTGGGCTAGCATTTGATCCCATTTCTAGATTAACATTAATTGCTCTAGATAATATTAGATCATTTGCATGAGTTGGAGAAACTCTAACGATTTCGTAAACTCCATTAGCTTCTAATGGATAAGTATAGTTCCCATTACCATCAATAGTAGCATACCCATCATTAACAGGTGTAAGACTTCCTGAAGCAGTTGTTCCTAAATTATAATAAATAGAAACAAACCATCTTTCACCTGCAGATAGACTTGCTGAAATTGTACTTGTGATAGCAGCAGGTGTTGAGCCTGTTACAGCTGCTACTGCAGATTCGTATCCATTATTATCTATCCCAGGAACAGCTATAAGATTAGTTAAGAAACCACCATATAAAGATAAAGTAGTAAATGAACCTGTCATAGCAGCACCTCCAAAAGTAGTTGAACCACTAGGGATGTAATAGCTTGAAATCGAAGGAACTCCAAATTCAGAAGTTAAAACACGAGCTGTATTTGGTATGTTTACTGTAGTAGAACGTTGAGTAATTTGAGGTTGTAAATTAGGAGGTAAATTACTTTGTACTGAGAATGAGAAGAATATATCTTGAGGAGATATATTTGTTACTGAACTGGTAGAATAAACGTCTAAGATTTGGTTTAATTTTACAGCACCTGCAGTAGCAATTTGTGGGTAAGTACCTCCACCCCAAGCAAATTCATAGATATTTGTATTGTACTGATCTATTGAAGCTTGACCTAAAGTAGTAGCACCAATATTCTCATTTAAATAATTTTGAACCTCTAAAGATTGAGTTGTAGAAATACTATTAAGATTGTCTGTGGTATTTTTACTACCTAAGTATCTGATTTCATCCCACCAAAGTGAAGTATAATTTGAATCTGGAATAGAAGCTCTTTCAGCTGACCCTGAGAGGATAGCTAAAAGATTAATAGGAATATTTTGATTTGTTGAATAATTAGCAACTTGAATTTTAGAGTTTGGTCTATTTTCAACAGCATTGTTTATAATTGCATTATAATCATTACTTTGGAATGGGCCAGTAGCATCTGATATCCTAGGGCTTAATACTAAAATTTGGTTTGAGTAAAGAGTAGGATCTGAAAGTAGGTATTGAGCTGAATTGCCCGGGGTAAATTCAAAGAAATAGTAATTACCTCCATCTCTTGGAGAAATTGTAATTGGGTAGAATGTAAATCCTCTCCAAACAATAGATTCTACATCAGCTAAAGTTAAATTGTTATTTTCACTAGCTAAATCTACACTATTAATTTTAGCATATTGAATGTAGGGGGGAATTCCATTAATAGGACTACCTGCAGGGTTTTGACTCCAAAAAGCAGCATTACCCGCAGTAGGAACTACAGAGCTAATGAATGTTGCTGAAGAAGTAGGTGTACCACCTGCTCCATCTCCACCATAAAGTGAAACATTATAAGTTGTAGGATTAGGATCAACTTGTTTAAATGGATTTGCTAAATTAAGTTCGCCACCATTATCTGTGTTAATCCAAGAACCACTAAATTCTCCATTGTAAAATTCATCTTGTGAAGAGTGAATTTGAATATCAACTCCATAAGGGTTAACAATACTCTGAGTCCAACTTTGAGTAACTTCAAAAGCATTTGTTAAACCATTGTACTGGTTTACAGAACCACCTGCACCACCTGTAACGAATACCATTTCAATAGAACCGGTATAATCGTTTAGAGATGAAGTAACTAATGGTTGTGGGTATTTACTTCTTTCGAGTAAATTTTGTTTAATAACAACCCCAGATGCAAGACTTGTTCTAGCAGGAACAAAATCTTTAACCATGTTAAATAAAGAGTTATCAAAGTATTTGATAAGTCTTATGTAGTCTGTAAAGTTGTAGTTGCCTGTGTATTTTTCAAAATAGCTATCTGCTAATTTGTTTAAGTCTGGGTAAGAAGTAGCTCTGCTAAAGCGTTGTCTTGGGTCACCAATGAACTCTCCAATATTAAAGAAGCCCATTTGATCCATAATGTCCTCATTTATTTCATTTTGAGGAGAGAATGCTACTTCAACGTAAGATACGTTGTTTGTGTAATTGTTTTCTTCTTCGCTATTTTGTTGAATTTGAATATAGCGAGATAAGGTATCTCCTGCAGGTAAACTTGCAGAGATAGGATGTATTTTGTTAGAAACTATGTTTCTAATACCGGCAACAGGTTGATCAAAATAAACTGTTTCGTAATTCGCTACAAAATTTGAAGTATTTCCAACATAGAAATTACTATCATTTGTAAATGAAGAAGTTGCAGCCCAAGATCCTGTAACTTTAGGATGTATTGAAACTGAGCTGGTGTAAAGTTCACCACCTAAAGATGCTCTAAATGCTAGTTCTAAAGGAGCTCCATCCCAAGATGTTGCTTCAATAGAGTCAGGGTTCATTGTTATACTTTCAAAACTACTTGGAGCAATTGCTTTAGTATAGTATTTAATTTCTTGTAAAGAACCTGAGAATATACTATAACCCCCAAAAGCAGATCCTTGATCATTTCCAAAAGAAGTAGATATTGAAGTATCCCAAATATTTAAAGGACCTGCTACAGATTGTGAAGCTAAGAATCCTATTTGACTACCATCATCTCCATTGTAGATATTGTTAGCAGCATATAAAGTAAAATTACTACTATCATCTACTGTAATAGCTGTAGTCCACCAACCACCATCGAAGAATGGTAAATATAAACTAGCAGAAGTTCCAGGAGCGTTGTTGTAATCTGGGTAAAAAGTTAAGAATGCGTATTCGTTGTATGGATTTACAATTGATCCACTATAAGAACCAGATGCGTTAACTGAGCCTGAGTATTCTAGGCTTAATAGGACACCTTGGTCTGTAACAAATAAGCTTTGACTACGAGATGTTTGAGCAGATTGAACATTTGGAGTTTTAAATCTAAATGTAACTGTTTCTGGTCTTTTGTCTGTGTATAAAGTACTCCAAGCACTATTTAGCTGGAATTCAGATCCTACAAAATCAGAATCTGCAACAAAGTCATAGGCATAATTAAATTTATCCTGCCAAAAATCCCAGTCGTTTGTGTTGATTTTATCTTTACCCCCAAATTCAGATACTCTTAAAATAGTATCAGGAATGCCATAAATTGTAATAAGAGCTTTTAAACCATCTACTGTACCTTTTTTCTTTAAAAGGAATGGTAAAGCATTGTAGATTCTTTTGTAAGTTCTATAATTTACGTCTTCTAAAGGAATAGGTTCAGCTGAAGAGGTAACATAGTTTGTAATAAGCTCTGAACCGGTTGGAGGTAAATATCCTCCTTCTGGGTTGTATCCTAAAAGAGCAATATAGAGGTCATTAGAACTAAAATTGTTTTGGTAAAGTTTAACACCAAATGATCTTAAAGCATCTGCTACAAGATCTTTTGAAATACCAAAATTAATTCTATTGTCGTTGTCGTATCTATTTTCTAGGTCTTTAACATACAACCAAGTATTGTCAAAGCTTTGACCCACCATGTTTGTGAATAAAACATAGGGTTCATTCAAGCTATCATCTCTAATGAATTCAGGTATAACGTAAAATAAATTGTTTACGTTGTTTTTATCGTAATCTTGTGCAACTAAAGATTGTGAATTAAACCAAGTTATACCCTCAGATGAAGTAGTAGAGTATAAAACATATGGAGGATTTCCATTTTGTTTAGGCCATGCTGTAGAAGCAGATTCGTAATATAGATAATATTCATAGCCGTCAAAATTTCTAATAATATCATTAATTTGATATGATAAGAGGGCTAAAGAAGATGAAACAGGGGCTGAACCTGAAACAGATCCTGTTATATTTGTAAACAAAGATTGTGAGGCTTGATATTCCTCTATTAATCCCAATTTGTATTGGAAATTAGATAATCTTTGATTTGCTGAAGATAAGTAGATAAAGTTATTGTAACTTGAGTAATCTACGTTGATTTCAATACCTTTTTCTTCAAGTAAGCTATCTAATTGATTGAATGCTCCTGATACTGAAGTTTGAACTAAACCTGAAAAGTTAACATAATCTGTTGAATTGTTAATTTCAGTCTTAATGTTTAAGTTAGTATTAGGACCAGCAATTTGAATTCCTTCGTCTGGTAAGTCGAATACTTGACTGATTGAAATTTGATAAGCTACAGATTCAGCAGCTTGTTCTACAACCCAACATGTAGATTTTACCTGGAATTGGTTAGGTAAAGCTTCGTAAAGCTTAATAAGAATAGTTGGGTTTGTAGGATCAGTTAAATCCGTAGTAATATTATTAGCAATTACTAACTGATTTGAGCCAAAATTTAAGTAAAAATCTTTATAAAATTCTACACTAGCTTTAATTTCAGCTTCTAATTCTCTAGCTAAAGGAATAAAAACAACATCAGGAATAGTATTTGAATCTAATCTGATTTCAGTTCTATCTGAGCTAATTTCTGAGATAAAGAAGTTGTTGTCAATTGAAGAACTTAAACGAGTTTTAAGAAAATTATAAACTGTTATAAATTCACCAACATCAAATCCATATTCAGCAGCATCAACAACCGGGTCTATATTGATTGTTGAGTAATATCCTTTATTTTGAAGATTAGGATCATCAGTTACAGTAAAGTCTGTAAAAGAGATAGCGGGAGTATCTACAGGGTAAAGTAGATCTTTTTGTAAAGAGAATACAAAGTATTCTACATAGTCATTGGGCTCACCAAATCTACCATCAACTAAAGAGCTATTAATTAAAGATTCATCCTGTAGAGTATAAGTTTGCAACTCTAAGGTTGTAGGATCTACGGGTAATACTTGTACTATTTGATCAGCCATTTTGAGATGTAGTAGTTTGGAGATCTGTTAACTGTTGTAGTAAATCTAAATTTTCTTGTCTAAGCTCTGTAACTTCATCAATTAAGGCTTGAATTTGATCATCTACAATATTTGAAGCTCCAATATATTCTTGACTAGTTTTTATTAAATATTCGTGAGAGTTTGTAACTCCGAATTTGGGAATATCAAAAAATAAAGCTTGATAATAAGTAAAGAATTCATCAACAGAAGGAAGAACACTACCAGTTTCAGCAGCAGGTGTAACTAACTGAGTAAAACTAGTGTTGATGGTTCTTTCATATTGAGTTTTAGAAAAAACCTGTTTATTTAGATTTATTCTTTCTTGACTCATCCATTAACAACTTTAAAATTATATTCCATATCTTGTACTATAGTTGAACCACTAATAGTGTATTGAAGTAATATAGTATAATATCTTTCAGGCTGCAAGCCATTCATGTATAAGAAGAAATAGCTTGATTCTTGGTCTGCACTAAGTTTTGTGTAATTTGGATCAAATGGAATAACGTATTCATTTGTATCTAAATCTTTAACAGCATATAAAGAAGATCCTGATGGTAAGTAGTAGTTTTGTGTGTAAAGTGAAGCTGTTTGGAAAACAATTTCAGGGTACTTAGGACGACAATCAATTCTAAAGCGTTGTATACTGCTCGAATAGAATGTACCAGCATTGTTGGCGATTGACGCATAAACGTTGTCTGTAGGAACTACAATCTTGTTAGAACCGGAAATATCCCAAACACTATCATCCCACTTAAATTCTAATACAGGAGGATAAATTGTATGAGTATCTACTGAATAGTATTGAAGTACAGGTTGTACTGCTTTTGCAGGGTTAAATTCAATTGAATCTTCCCACTTTACAATAAAACCTTGGTTTGCAAATTCTGATCCGCTATACCAAATTTCAACTATATCTTTAACATTGACATTTAAATCTTTGTCGCTGTGGTATGAGAAACTTTGAGTTACAGGAAGTGTAGTTGAAGCTGAATAGTACCAAAGAGCTCCTCCTGGGTTGCTGTTTTGCCAAGATCCTGTAACTTTTACTGGTAGGGAAAGAATATTTGTAGGCCATGCTAAACCATTAGCATAGTTTTGCCATACCCAAGACACACCATCTGTTGAAATAGGGTTGTCTAAATATTTTCCGGTACCCATACCCCAAGATCCTGAAGCTGGGTAGATGTGAAGATCGTAATCAAGGTTAATGCTTTGAGCAGTAGCTATAAATAATTGGAAATTTGCTGTCCAATCTGCACCATCTACTAAGTCATTGATGACTGAAGTGATTTGGTCTTGATTAAATTTAACTAGGAATCTAGCTACTTGAGCACTACTACTAAGAGCAAAATTAAGGTTTGTAACATCTAAGATCTCATCTAATCCCGTATTCATTTGAGGGAATAGGGAATATATAGTAGCGTCTTTTTCGGGGAAAATTTTATATACTGCCATTTTATAATGTTACAATTCTTCCTTTAATATCAGTTAGTGGGTATTTTACTTCAAAAATCATAGGATCTAGTGAAGGATATATAACACCATTTACAGTAGCTCCGTTAATGTCATAAGCGTATTGAGAATATCCGTTAGAAGTACCTACTTTGTTAGATATCTTTATATCTTTAACAGATTGAACTCCAGATACACTACTTAATAAAACAAATAGTTCACTTAAAATGATAGGTTGATTTATTTGCCAGTTTCTTATAGCAAATTTTGTAATTAGAGCATTAATACATGCTAAAATAACATCGTTAGAGTTAAAATTAGGTAGTACTATAATTTCAAAATCAATTCCAATATTAACAATAAATGCGTCTTTAATATTAACAGAATCTCCTATAACTCTGTATTGAGCTAAATAAGTAGATAGATTTTGTTTTAAAGCATCACTAGCAATTGTTAAAGTTCCATCATTGTTGCTAGTTAAAATATAGAGATCTAAAGTAGATGGAATTTCTCCTGGGAGGATATTTTGTAGTTTAGTTTTTTCAATAAATGCTTTAGAAACACTACCATAAATGCTAGGTAAAGATAAAGCTCTAACTAAATAGTCTTCAGGAGTTACAGTTCTTAACTGAGTGGAGAAGTTAGCTAATGTATTTTGTCTAATTTCTTCAATACTATCTCCATCTTGACCTCCAGATGCTGCTCTTGGATTATTTACAGCTACACTATTAAAGACAATATTTGCTTGAGATGCTGCTGAACTTGGGAGATTGTTAAGGAATTTAACATTTGAGGTGTTTAAGTTAGTTAAAACACCCGAAGCAACATTTGAAGCAACTCCACCTCCAGTTAAATATCTTACTGTTAAAGTAGTATTTGAAGGAGCCAAACCATATGTGTCGTTAAACATAAAGTTTGTAGGTGAGTAAGCTGTTGTAAGTTTGCTTTGTTCAAATGGTAAACCTAAACCTACGTTATCAGGGTTTGGTACAATTGTTTCTGTAATCTCATTTGAAGTACCAGCACCAAATTGTAATTGAAGAGATCCCGTGTTTATAAAGCGAGTACTAAATCTTCTAGGAACTTTTTTAAGTCTTAGAAGATAAGGTACTTGATCATTATTTGCGCTTAAATTTGGATCGTTTTGTGGTGTATTTTGAATAGTATCAAAAACTGCATCTTCTGCTAGTGCAGATACTTCGTACCATTGATTTCCGTCACTATCAAAGATGTCTAAAATTCCAATAAGCTGCTCATCATTTATAACAACAGTTGCAAATTCTTGTGGGGTGCCAAAAGAGAATGTAGTTGTGTTGATTGTAGCTGAAATACTTTTAGCTGTTTTCTTTAAAAGATAGTATGAAGGTTGTGTTCCTGTGTATGTAAATACACTGATTTCTGTTGGGTCATTTGAACTTGAAACAGAAAAATCAACTTTATCCTGAACTAGGAAGCTGATATTGCTATTATTGTTAGCAGAAACTACTGAGTTTTGTTCAACAACTAAAGTATAAGACCAATCTGGGTCTCCTGTTACAGCATTTGCTGGGAGTTGTTGGTAGAAATCTATATCACATGAAGCTACACCTGTAACATTAGGTTTGTAACCTAACATATAAGCCAAATTAAATAAATTAGCTGGTTCTCTGGTGTATTGCAGGTAAGTTTCTTGAATTTGATTGTCTAAATAGAAAGAAATTACATCACCTACATAAGCTGCCATTTCCATAAACATCATACCCGGTGATGCTTCGGTGAAGTCGTTGTAGGTGGTAGGGAAATAAGTTTTGCTATAATTGATTAAAGCCTGTCTTATTTGCCCAAAATCTTTATTTATATATTGTATATTTCTATTAGTTGCCATTATGCAAATTCAAGATTAATAGTATCTCTTATGTCAGTATTAGATACATTATATGTTATAGTTACTAGAATTGTGTTATAATCGGTATTTTGACTAACTATTAGATCTTCAATTACAACATTAGGAAAATTTCTTCTGATTTCTTCGGAAACCATTTCCTCAACCCCATCTAAAGTTCTATTAGTGATTTGCTCAAAGATTATAGATCTTAAATTTGAGCCAAAATTAGGATTTAATGGTCTTTCTCCTTTATTAGTTAAGAAAAAATTAATTAAATTATACTTTGTAGCTTCTCTTGTGGTGTAATTTGATGTAAATACAGCATTTCCAGAAAGAGGAAGGTTAACCCCAACCGCATATCTCGGTTTTAAATCAATGGGGGCTATATTTACTGCTCCGAATGCCATTATTTATTCATTAAAGCCATAATCATATCTAACCCTACATTACCTTCTGGTAGTTTAGAGCCTTCACCTGTTGTATTCATGCCAGGAGCTACTTGAAGAGTATTAGCAGCTATACCCATTCCTCTAGCATCAGCGGAAGTAAATGAAAGAGTATCTTGTCCTCTTTTCATATCTCCTATAATGCTTTCGTACATTGCTTTCTTTTCAGCTATTGATGTAGTACTTGGTTGAGGTGCTAATGGAGTACCAGTATTAACTACTCCATATCCAACTCCACCTATAGGGGATTCAATAATGGGAGCTTTAGGAGCACGAACAGCTTCCAAAAGGATATCTTTTAGTTCCTCTTGGATAGCTTCTCTTACTGCGTCTTTGATTAATTTTTTGAAATCTGTCGGTTTCATGTCAATAAATATTAAATTAATAAGCTTTTAAATTATCTCTGTCGATTATAAGCTTAAGTTCATCAATTAAAGTTTGAGGATTTGTTGTAAAAGAAAGTTCTGATTCTAGTACGGGAATTCCAAATTGGTTTAGGGCTAAAGCTCTTAATTGATTGACTGTAGGACTAAATGCTACTGTTTCAATTTGGAAAGTAAATCCTTGATAAGTGTTATCTGGGGTTGTGGTCTCAATTGGGAGATTGGGTATCTCTGAAAGTGTTACGTCTGGGTTGCAGAGTAAGATTAATTTATCAAATTGTTGAAGTAAATTAATAATTTGAGAGAATATATTAACTGTAATAGTTAATGGAATATTAAGAGCACTTAAAGTAGTTTGAGCTTTTTCAATTTTAGGTTGAAAAACTCTAATTTGTTTTTGTATTAAATCAAGAGTTGAAACCGCAGGACCTAAAACCGGAGCAGGAAGAAGTCCAGTTGAAGTTGAAACAATAGTTGCTGTTTCTATACCAGATGCTAATCTAAGAGCAGTATTTAAACCTGCTGCAAATTGAGTTAATCCAGTTATATTTTGATTTAAAGTATTAAATTGTCCGTTTAATCTAGTTAAAATCCCTACTATGTTATTTCTAGTTTCAACTAATTGAGCTAGTCTAGCAGGAGTAGGACAATAATTTTGTTTTAGAGTGTTAATATCTAACCCACTAGCTTCATCTGTTGTAAATCCTGTTAAGTTAAGTTCTTGAGAAAGAGTTTGTAACTTAGGAAGAACTAAACTAATTGCTTTTTGCCCCAGATCTAGAACTCTTTTACCAATAGCTGCTTGTCCCTTTAATTTTAAATTACTAGGGATTGCATTTTCTATTAGATTAGAAGGTAAAGTTTGTACTTGAGCTAATTGCTTTGAAGCATTGTTTAAAGAAATACGCTGCAATCTTGCATTTTCTATTTGAGAAGGAGTAGCCATTATATAGTTCTTACAGAATTAGATAATAAAGTTTGTAACCTTCCTTGTATGCTTCTAAATGCTACATTACTAATTTGAGCTGCACTTCTTGTAGGTTCTAAAGGAGCGCCTGGGGGTAAAGAGGTCTGGATTGATAAGTTGTTAGTTAAAGTGATTAATTCATTAAGAATATCATTTAATAAATTTACAGTATCATTACCATATAAAACTTGTTGAGTAGCATTTTTAGATCCTAAATAAACATCAGCTGCTTGCAAAGTTATAGGACCGGGTGTATCAAAATTAATTGAATCAACTGCGCTTAAGCCAATTGATTTTTGAGAAGAAAGTAAAAGATGATCTTGTGTTGTGTTGAAAACTAACCGACCAGAATTTACAATAATCTGTTTTCCAGCATATTGATTAGGAGCTGTAGGTTTAGCATTATCTGGATAGCTGAAGTATTCGTTGATTTCAACTGCTTTAGATTGTAGTGGAATTTTTTGAGTACTTGCTAAATAAATTGAAGAATCATCTCCGTTTATCTCATCTGTTTGAGGAATCCAAGCAGGGTCATTTGTAGAAACTTGACCATTTCTAATAATAGTAATTGGACTTCCTACAGGCCCTGCTGAGGACCATGGATTTAAATCGGGAGTTTCAGCTGTGCTTCCAAATCTTATACTTTGACCCCATCTTCCTTCATAAATGACATCTCCGGGGTATGCTCTAGAAGGATGAATATCGCTTTGTTCTACGAAACCCGGTCCTAAATCTAAAGAAGGTTCTTCATCTGTTACAACATTTGCAGTTCCTTGAAAAGATGTTAAGTAATTTTTCTTTGTTGTAAGATTAGGATTTAATGGATTTGGAGTTGCGTTTTGGTGAGGTGTGTTCCAAAGGTTAAATATTGAAATGTAATATGATTCAAAATCAGACACATTGAGCTGTCCTGTGATTTTGTCTAAACCTTGAACTAAAAGAACAACCTCATTTTTTAAAGGATATTGCTTGATGTTTGGGTAAAAAGGACGAGCAATGTTATAAGTACCAAAAGAAGCACCTAAAGGATCTCGAACAAGTTCAAATTCTATAGTCCCAACTGAAGTCCAACCTCCATATTCTTTAAATTTTGGGTGGGTATCATCCAAGATAATATCAATTACTCTAACTGGGGTTAGTAGAGTTTCAATATAGAAATTGGATTTTTGATTATCCTTTATAAATGGACTACCCATTATTTGCTAATTTTTTCTATTTCAGCTAATAGTTGTTGTTTTTCTTCGTCAGAAATCATTAGGGATTCACCAGCACTCTGTGCTGTTAAAGCTCTTTGAGCTAAAGCTGCCATTTTAATAAGAAGGTCATCATTTTTGACACCAATTTCAAGATATTCTTTAATTAGAGGTACTAAAAGTGTAGCATCTCCGATATCTTCAATCATGTCTTTCAACTCATTAATAAGAGTTGAAACTTGTCTTTCTTTTTTCTTCTGATTATGATAAATTTCTTCCAAAATATTGGAAAAAGTTTTATTATCAAATACTACTTGATCAAGTTGACTCATATTTTTTGGGTATAAATATGGAGTCACTCAAACTTTATGACCCCAGTATCTAAATAATTAAGATAAGCTTTTTGGAAAATAGCATATAAACGATTAGCTATTTTAGTAATTTGAGGAGTTTTAACATCAATTACCATTTCTCTAATATAGATGTATAAAGCTTTTTTGTTAAATACATCTAAATTTTCTCTTTTTCTAAAGAGTTCTAAAATAGCATCTGCTATACAAGCATCTGATTCTTTTGGGAAATGAGTAAATAAATTTTCTGTGGCGTAAGCACAGAACTCATCTATAAAATATGATAATTTTTCAATATCGGGACGTTCCTCATCAATAGTGTATGAGTAAGTCTCATTTGAATATAAATCTTCTACAGGGGCTTTATCTACTTTACGCTTATAGTTTTTTGTATTAGATATAATTAAATATCTTTTTACAATAGTACCGAAATATGAATAAGCTTTAGCGCCTTTAGTCTGATCATACAAGTGCATTTTTGTAAGCAAAAACGCAATAATCTCGTGTTGAAGATCTTCAATATTATCTACCTCAGTATGGTAAAATTTAAAGGTGTGGATTATATTCTCTGTTAACTTAAAAAAAGCGTAGTGAATTTTCTCGTGATATATTTTTTCTTTTGTAGAAAAATCTGTTGCTAAATTATAAGCTACTATTGCATTCTCGGTCTCCTGGGTAAAATATTGAACACCTTTTTTTGGTTTAACATCCATATTATCTCTTAAGTCTGTACTCTTTTAGTAGTTCGTCTAATAATTTTAATCTCTCAAAAAAGAAACCCACTTCATCATCCGAACTAAAAGCACCTTTTGCGTCTATTTCTTGTACTCTCTTATTTATAAATTGAATAACTTCATCAATTTCATTGATGTGTTTTTCATAAGAAACAATAACGTCTTCAGCCCTCTCATTTTTCTTGAGAAGGTTAAAGGTCGTAAATCCTAAGACTACGACCAAAACCGAAAGAATTGAAATAACTAATATCATAAGTTATCTAACATACTTTTTAATCCTTCACTTTTAACTGAACTTAGTGCTTTTTGTTTGGCAGCACCGGGTTTAGTTACGGGTTTCTGGGAATTTGTTCCCAATGTACTACTACTTTTACCCTGAGTCACGGGATTTTGAAATTTAGGTAACCATTCTTGTTCAAATTCAATACGAGCTGCCATAAGATCAGCCTGGTGGATGATAAATGGTAGAGAAGTACGTGGTTTTTGCTCTGGGAGGTAACCCATTAGGTATTTCTTGTTTGCTTCATCATACAAACCATCATGAGTTTGAATGGCAACCATTTCATTAAATGAATAAGAAATACCATGAGATTGCAACATAAATAAAGAACGATCAGGTACTGAAGCAAATGGAAGTGCTTTGTTAAACATCCATTCTTCACCTAGTTTTTCTTTTCTCCACTGGTCAGTATTCGGGAGGTAAGCTTCATGTTGCTCGTCTCCCATTTTACCTAAATCGTGGTTTAGAGCGGAGAATACCAATTCTTCTTTAGTATATGTGGTAATGTCTGCTCCCATATCGGCCCACGTTTTATGAAGGGCTAAAGCGCATCTAATGACACGATTAACGTGATCCACATATCCACCTACAAAAGCATTATGGTACTCTTTTTTATGTGAAGCAGGCATCATAGCAATGCGCTCGCCGTACTTTTCATAAAATTCGAGTAGTTTCTCTTTTCTAGGAGATTGGATGTGGTCTTGAATATAACCTGTAAATTCTAACCAGTTACTTTGAATTTTTTCTGCAACCATGTTTATTAATTTTACTTTTTATCTTGCCGAGAGGGTCATGTCTCTTTGAATCATGTCTTTTACATCTTGAAGGATTTCTTCAGCAGATGCGATTTGTTCTTGGAATTGTTGAGCTGTTGATTGGCGGGTAAGTAAAACGCTCATAGTTTTTAATTTACCTTCAATTTTTTCAATTTTTGAAATTGCTACGTCAGGGGTTCTCATAATGTCTATTTTTAGTTAAATTACATAACTTTCCTTAACAGGACAAGTTTATTTAAGACTCTTCACAAAAGTCTAGGAGTTTTTTGAGATGAGCACATTTTTCATATACTTCTTTTTCCTCAAAAAAATGTATTGCTAGTTTAAAACAAGTTTTTAGTTCATCACCATTAAAGAATTTTAAGGCTTCTCTACCTAACTCATCTTCAAGATTAACTTTGTCTATATAAAAAAATGCTCTATGAAAAACTACAAATTCACTCAGAATATCTATATTTTTCATAAAGGGAAATTCCTTGTATAATTCTCTATTGTAAAAATTTTCATTAAGAATTAACTTGCGGAACATTCCCACATGGAACAAAGCAGTGTCCTCAACTCTTTTAACCGACTTTGAAGTTAATAACTCCTGCCCGGATTCAGAATCGAAAAGACTAAATATTTTGCCCATATCCATGGATATAAATATATAAGTCTTAGAAAAAAAGACATGTGGGTAAAATTGGAGCCTCCAGACGGACTCGAACCGCCGACCTGCTGATTACAAATCAGCAGCTCTACCAACTGAGCTATGGAGGCTTTTTGGGGAAGCATTTCGACGAGGCGTTTATTGGTTCACGCTCTTCCCCTGCTCTGTTGTTGACTTTTCCCACGTCAACCTGACCATCACCTTTCGGCTATCAGGATTTGGAGGCTAGACTCAGTATTATTCAGCAGTTGCTTCAGCTTCGTATGCAGCGTCTTCTACGGCTTCAAGAGAAGCTGAGTCTACAGCAGCTGTAGTATCAACTACTGCTTCTTCAACTACTACTTCTTCAGTAGATTCGGCACAAGATACAGCTACTGCTGCAAGAATGAATGCAAAAATTGCGTTTTTCATGATTTTGAATTTAATTAAAGTTAAGCGGAGGCTCAGGGATTCGAACCCCGGTTAGCTTTCACTAAAACAGTTTTCAAGACTGCCGCATTCGACCGCTCTGCCAAACCTCCATTTCTATAAATATATGTAAAAGATCGTTAAAAATCCAGTGCGCCTTGAGGGATTTGAACCCCCGACCAAGGGATTATGAGTCCCCTGCTCTAACCGCTGAGCTAAAGGCGCTCAGTTGGAGAAATGGGACTCGAACCCACATGTAACCAGTTACCCTTTCTACAAGGTATAAGCTTGAGGGGATATTCTCCATTAAGTCGGGATGACAGGATTCGAACCTGCGACCCTCTGGTCCCAAACCAGATGCGCTACCACCTGCGCTACATCCCGAATTTTGCGGTGCGGACGGGGCTCGAACCCGCGACCCCAGGCGTGACAGGCCTGTATTCTAACCAGCTGAACTACCGCACCAAATTACCCCACCCTGAGATTCCGGATGAGTAGATATTCCCGGTTTTTTGCTTTCAAAACCCTGCGGTTCTTACACCTTGAAAAAGTCAACACTAC
>JACCDP010219364.1_pt1 | contig 56674 bp, 49 predicted proteins | sample 7445841 | NCBI WGS metagenome assembly JACCDP01 (sample SAMN15323441, study PRJNA562643) | freshwater metagenome | isolation source: river surface water | place: USA:Blue River Watershed | collected 2017-08-17 | reverse complement strand
TTGTGCATTGCATTGTGCATTCTCCATTGTGCATTCTCCATTGTGCATTGTGCATTCTCCATTGTGCATTGTGCATTCTCCATTCTCCATTCTCCATTGTGCATTCTCCATTCTCCATTCCTATGTTACAATCGGGCGGTGTAGAATGCGTGTTACAGGAGAAATTGTGATGCGACCCAAAATTACGATTATCGGGGCTGGTTTCGTCGGCTCTACGTCGGCACACTGGATTGCCGCCAAAGAGCTGGGTGACGTCGTGTTGCTTGACATCGTCGAGGGTGTACCGCAGGGCAAAGGCCTCGACCTAGCCGAAGCAGCCCCCATCGAAGGCTACGACCTCAAAATTATCGGCTCAAACGACTATGCAGATACTGCGAATTCAGATGTGATTGTGGTGACGTCGGGTGCACCACGTAAACCAGGTATGACGCGTGAAGACTTGATTAAAATCAACGCTAAGATCACGCGCGACTGTATTAGCAAGGCGGCACCGCTGTCACCCAATGCGGTCATCGTGATGGTCAATAATCCCCTTGATACTATGGTGTATTTGGCCAAGCAGGTGAGCGGTTTCCCCAAAGAGCGTGTCATCGGTCAAGCTGGTGTGCTCGATGCCGCCCGCTATCGTACCTTTATCGCCATGGAGACGGGCGTTTCTGTCGAAGATATTCAGGCGATGTTGATGGGCGGTCACGGCGATGAAATGGTGCCGTTGCCACGATTTACCACCATCGCAGGTATTCCTGTCACCGAATTCATCAAGGCTGAGCGCCTCGAGGCGATTGTGGATCGTGCCCGCAAGGGCGGCGGCGAAATCGTCAACCTGCTCAAGACTGGTAGCGCCTACTACGCTCCATCTGCGGCGACGGTGATGATGGTTGAGTCAATTGTGCGCGACAAAAACCGCGTCTTGCCGGCTGCCTGCTACCTCGAAGGCGAATACGGCCTCAACGATATTTATTTCGGTGTGCCGTGTGTGCTCGGTGCCGGTGGCGTCAAAAAGGTCATCGAATTGCCGCTCAACGCAGATGAAAAAGCCTTGGTCAAGGCCAGTGCCGATGCCGTGGCAGGCTCCATCGCCGCCCTCAAAGGCATGGATCTCGACGCCTAAATCCAGCTCACGTTCTATCATGCCACGGCGCATGTTGCGCCGTGGCATTGTTGTGTCCCAAACCGCAGAGCCATGCTATGATTCGTTTTATAATACACAACAGACCCCATAACGAGGAGCATTGCGATGATTCATGTACTGCAAAACGATACGTGGCGTGTTGGTGTATTGCCGCAGACTGCGGCATCATTGGCTTTTGCGCAAATCAAGCGCAACGGGGTGTGGCATGATTTTATGCGGCCTGTAGCGTCTGACAAAATGGATGATGCCTTGGCATGTGCCAGCTATTTGCTGGTGCCGTGGTCCAACCGTATTCGTGATGCGCGTTTTACCTTTGCTGGGCAATCGTATCAGCTGCGCCCAAGCTATCCCGACGGGACTGCTATCCACGGTGCTGCCCGTCACTACCCGTGGCAGGTTGTGCATGCCGATGCCACACGCATCGAGTTGCGTTTTGATTCACGTCAACACCGCGACGTCAACTTTCCGTTTGCCTTTGTGGCATGGGTAGAGTATGTACTCGATGGTGCCGACTTTAGCACGCGGCTCGGCGTACAAAATGTCGATGAGCGCCCCATGCCAGCTGGTTTTGGTACGCACCCGATGCTGTTGCGTGCCTTGACTACGCCAGATGATTTGCTCGAACTACAGTTGCCCTTTGCCAAGGCCTACCCACTGGTTGATTGTTTGCCGACAGGAGCGCCCGAGCCGGTGGACGAACGCCTTGACTACCGTACCAGGCGTGTGGCTGGGCAGGTGTTTGTGGATGATTGCTATTTCGCACGTGATCCTGGCGCACATATCCAGCTCTATTATGCGAAATCGAGCACGTCTGTGCTCCATTGGATGGATCACGCCTATTCGCATGCAGTTGTCTACATGCCGCCCGGTCAACCGTTGATTGCGCTTGAGCCGGTGACCAACGGCAATGATGGCTTTAATCTACTGGCGCAGGGGGCGCAGACGCACGGCGTGTTTGTGCTGGCCCCAGGGGCTGCACGTGAGGCCATGTCTGGGTACGTTGTTTCATAAATGTCTCATGTATGGCTTATGAAACTGATGTATGATTAGGGTGATTACACGTTTCACTTAGGACATCATGCGCTTTCGTCACTACCCGTTTGCACATGTTTATAATTTTCGTGACCTAGGTGGTTATCGTACCTATGATGGTCTTGAAACCGCCTATGGTGTCTTTTTTCGCTCGGATTCGCCGCACTTGATGACAGAAGCTGACCGTGACACTGTCTATGGTTTTGGTGTGCGGTCAGTGGTCAGTTTGCAATTTGAATATGAGCTAGGCCTGCACCCTAATCCGTTTCTGGCCGATGCCCGATTCAATTGCAGTAATTATCCTGTTTTTGCCGATTTTCACGAATACGCAGTCAATGTGCAATTAGGCACATACAAGCTGTTGTTTGATTCCATACAGACCAAGCAACCCATCATTTGTCAAGTGCTTCGCACGTTGATTCACACTCCCCATGCAGCGTGGTACTACTGTCGTATTGGGAGCGAGCGTTCTGGGTTGATCTCGGCACTGCTCTTGGATGTCGTTGGCGTCACACATGACGTGATTATTGCCGATTATACGCGTACTGCCATTTATGCGGCACCAATCATCGAGCAGTTACGACGAGAAATCGCTACGCACTTTCCGGACTACAGTGACAAAGTGTATGACATCATATGGCCACGCCCTGAAACTATGCAGTACTTTCTCTTTTTGTTGCAGCAGAAATACGGCAATAGCGAGGGATATTTGCGGCATATCGGGATTACTGACAAAGAAATCGCCCAGTTACGGGCGAAATTCGTGGTAGCCGCATCGTATATGTCGTGATGACTAAGAGTTGCAAATAATTGGTAAATCGTTGATATGACTGCCATTGACGGCGATACGCAGCATAAAGTCAGCAGCGTTCGCACGTGATACACGGGCATTAAAGGTGCGGTTGTTGCTGTCAACCACATATTGCCCCGTAAACGCCTCGTCGCCCAGCTGATGCGTCCGTACAATGCTCCATGCGAGGTTACTACGGGAGATTTCATGCACAAGTGCCTGCGATATACGAGCAAACCGACTCGCACTCGGCGACAGCAAAAGAGTCTGCAATCGCCCAGTAAGGACACCGTGTCGACTGTTGGGCAGCTGTACGTGTGTGTCACACATACCCACAAATCGGGTGACTCCGTGCTTTTTCATACCGTTGATGATGTTGTGCGTTATTTCGAGTAGCGTGTGTTCTGGTTCGGTTGCGCCAAGCGCAATCGTATTAATCACGGCATCAGCATGTTGCAGTCCACGTTCAACACCGAACTGATCGCGTGCATCACCGATAATGACCCGTAGCCGTTCATGTGACAACGGTAATTTGTTGGGGCGACGTACAAATGCTGTGACATCATGCCCCATGCCAACTGCTTGCCGCACCAGATGATTACCGGTACGCCCACCTGCACCAAAAATCACCAATCGCATTGTGTGTCACATTCTTTGTTGACCGTATTTTACCCATCTTACATGAAAGGTGACTATTAACGCAAATAGAGAAAGAATCTGATGTAATGCACAGAGATACAATATTGCATCAAACATGTATAAAGTGATACACAAAATTACATTAAATACGAGTAATTCCTGCAAAAAAGTGGAAAAAATATTACAAAAAAAGTTGGCGCGTATAATAGTTTGAATGAATGCCAAGCTGATTATTGTATGCCTTTTGTAAATACGGTCGTTGATATGCCATATGTACGGCGTGATAACCGTGCAATTCATGTGTGCCAGTATCCGATGATGGAGATAGTTGTACTATCGTGGTACATGTTTCCCAAATGTTTATGGAAGTTGTAGTATGGTGGCATATTGTACACGGTTGCGTAGATGGACATAGAACGTGTGCGTGATGTATGCATGCTATGCAGTCTTGGTGAGTACATGTACAATGGGAGTGATGATATTGTGATGCATGGGGAGTGGGGCGGGGTATGGAAGTCTACTACTGCGGACAATGTCGCATGATGATTGCGCCACAGGCACGATTCTGTAGTGTGTGTGGTAGTGCAGTGCGTCCACGTATCACATGGGTGCGTCGCGTGTGGCCACAGATAGCGTGGATTCTGCAGCGTGTGCTTGCAGTGTATGTGGTCTGGATAGCGTTGCGAATTGGTTCCCCGGTGGCGTTAGTAGTGATACCTGAATGCCCACCAGCCCCTGCACGTGTGGGTATTGCAGCCCGTACAATGGGCGAGATTCAGCCCTTGGTCGGTGTGGTTGGTGGAGAACCGTTATTTGTGGCGCGGGCATGTGTGCCGTTGACTATATGGTATGGAGTCATCCCTGCACCTGCATGGGCGCAGGCGTTGGTACAGCGTGACCGTACAACGTGGCCAGGACAGTTGCTCGCCCTCTTTGACCAGGGCGTCACCACTACTGAGCAAGCGATTATTGCTGGTATACGCACTGCTATCACTGGCGTGCAGCAGTTTCTTTTTGATACACGTACATGGTAATTTGCATGGCAAGAAATCGTGAGCAATGATCAATCCAATGTTAGATATCGGACGCGTGCGTTCGGCGCTCCGTGCACTCGAAGTGCGCCCAACACGTGCCATGGGGCAGAACTTTCTCGTCGACGGTCAGGCGCTGGCACATATTGTCGCTGCTGGTGAAGTCGATACCACGACGTGTGTTGTCGAAGTTGGGCCTGGGCTGGGTGTGCTGACATGGGAGCTCGTACAGCGGGCAGCGCACGTGGTCGCAGTCGAACTCGACAAGCGACTCATTGCCCGCTTGCACGATGAGTTTCGGGATGCAACCAATTTGACCCTGGTCAATCAGGATATTTTGCGCACGGATATGGCGGCCTTGACGGGTCGTCGCTCTTATCATGTGGTGGCCAATCTGCCGTATGCAATCACGTCGCCCGTGCTCCGTCATTTCCTCGAAGCTACGCACCCACCAGAGGTTATGGTGGTGCTGGTCCAACGTGAAGTCGCACAGCGGATTTGTGCTGAGCCAGGTGACATGTCCGTGTTGGCACATGCCATGCAGATTCGGGCCATACCTGATATTGTGACCATTGTGCCGCCCGAGTCGTTTATGCCAGTGCCAGCCGTGCATTCGGCTGTGCTCCGGTTGCGCCGCCGCCCTACACCACTGGTTGCGCCGGACGAAGAAGCAGCCGTGATGCGCGTGCTCAAAGCGGGATTTTTGCATGCGCGCAAGCAGCTGGGCAACAGCCTTGCCAGTGGTCTGGCATCACACCAAATTCACATCACGCGCGAGCATGCGCAGACCCAACTGGTAGCTGCGGGCATTGACCCGGTGCGCCGTGCTGAAACGCTCACGATTGCGGAGTGGGTTGCTCTCACACGTCAGCTCGGATATTAGACGTCGTGTGCGAGAATTGGCGCGAGTCGTTGTGTGCTCAATGAGGCGGGGAGTCGTGCGATGAGCAGATCGCGGAGCGTACTGAGTAGCCGACTCTCTGGCCCCAACACCATGCCTGCGGTGCGAGATTGTGTGACTATTGCTTCGACGTACTGTTTTCGTGCCTGTTGATAGGCCAGAAGTGCATCGGGTACATCATCGTAGTGTTGGAATGACTTGGCAAGCACGAGGGCATCTTCGATGGCTTGGCATCCCCCCTGGCCAAGGTTGGGGGTCATGGCGTGGGCTGCATCACCGAGCAGTGCTACGCGTCTGTCAACCCAGGTCGGCAAGACGGGGAGGTCGCAAATATCGTGTTGCAGGATGGCTGTACTCGGTGTGGCCGCAATTATTGCAGAAATCGGGATTCCCCACGTGGCAAACAGCGCATTGAGATACGATTGTCGGTCACTACCTGGAATCATCTGTGCTTGTGGTTGGTTGCGTGTGGCGTACCAATAAATTTGATTTTCGGCGAGAGGGGTAATCCCAAACCGCACCCCTGCACTGCCGAGCCATTCACCCCAGCGTTTACCGATGCGGTCATGATCAAAATGGCAGACACCACGCCAAGCAGTATATCCAGCATAACGTGGTCTAATATGGGGAAACCACTGTTGCCGAATGGTGGAATGGATGCCATCTGCGATAATGAGTGCAGCACCGTGGGTATGAGTGCCATTGCTCAAATGTACCGTGACGCCGGTATCGTCTTGGGTGTAGTGGGTTGCTGCGATGCCGTACTGTGGTCTCACAAACAATGCGTTACGCAGGATGTCCATCAGTATGGCACGATGCATGACGATAGTCGGGGCACCGTAGGTGGCTTCGATATCCTCGGTGTGCGTAGCTACCAGCGTTGTACCATGTTTGTTGTGAATTCCACCTGCCCGATGCGGCGTGCCACGAGCACGGATTGCTCCTCCCACACCAATTTGGTTGTATACTTTTACCGCATTGGGCCAAAGCACAATCCCTGCACCAACACTTGGGTATGTGGCGAGTCGCTCGTAGACGGTGACGTGATGTCCACGGAGCTGTAGTGCGAGGGCTGTTGTCAACCCGCCGATTCCTGCCCCACTAATAATGATATGCATGCCTGGACCTATATATATATTTAGGCATGAAGCCGAATTGCGTTCCCAGCTGTTAATTGTACCCTATCGACTCGCTGTTCGTTGGCGGATTTGAGCGGAGTTGCAGTCCGAATGGTGACCACACAATCATTGCGTGCGTTGATCGTGCAGGAGACGATGCGTCCGGCATGCCACTCTAAATCAACGCATATACCACCACGTGCGCACAGCCCTTGGACTGACCCATTTGCCCAAGCTGATGGGAGTGCAGGGAGCAGATGGAGTGTGCCATCATGGCTCTGTACGAGCATCTCTGCAATAGCAGCAGGTGCACCAAAACTGCCATCAATTTGAAATGGTGGGTGCGCGCCAAGCATACTCGGGTAGGTGGAATCACGCAACAGGCGATGCAAAATCGCGAGTGCCATATCACCATCGTGGAGTCGTGCAAAGCAGGCCGCCACCCAGGCTGCACTCCAGCCGGTATGCCCACCACCATGGGCGAGCCGCACATCGAGACTGGCACGGACTGCCTGTGCCAAGGCCGGTGTCGCAAGAGGAGTAATCTCATCACCGGGATAAACCCCGTACAAGTGCGAAATGTGGCGGTGACCGAGCTCGAATTCGGGTAGATCATGGCGCCACTCTTTGATACGCCCTTGAGTATCGATGAGTGGTGCAGGCAACAAGGCTTGGGTCTGCCTGATTTCTGTGACCCACGCAGCATCATCCTCGCCGAGCATGTGGGCAAGCTGGAGACACGCTGTAAATAGGTGGCGTGTCATGGCGATATCGGACTCACTTGATACGGATACGCCGCACGGCTGACCATCGGGTGCCACAAAGACATTTTCGGGTGATGTAGATGGACTCGTTCCCATTGTGCCATCGGGTTGCGGTTGAAGCCAGTCAATACAAAACTGCGCTGCACCACGTAATGCGGGGAGTGCGTGGTCACGTGCAAATTGATGGTCACCGGTGAACTGCACGTGTTCCCAGAGATGTGTGGCGAGCCATGCCGCCGAATAGGGCCACATAAACCATACGGCTTTGCCTTTGACGGGGTTGGCGGGAGCCCAGATATCCGTGTTGTGATGCGCCGTCCAGCCTCGGCAGCCGTAACTGGCAGCCATGCGTGCCCCATCCTGCATCAGATTTGCAACAAGCTGGTGGAGTGGTGCTTGGCATTCGCTCAGATTGGTGGTATGTGCGGCCCAATAATTCATCTGTGTGTTGATGTTGATGGTGTAGTTGCTACTCCAGGGTGGTACCGGATTATCGTTCCAGATGCCCTGTAAATTGGTAGCTTGGCTCCCCGGGCGCGACGATGCAATCATCAAGTAGCGCCCAAAGTGGAGCAAGAGCGCAAGCAAATCGTGGTCGTCGGGTGGTGCAACCACAGGATGCATCTGTGTGGCATGCGCATGGTAGCGAATGGCGTCATCGTGTTGGGGTGGTGGCGATGTGTGTAGTCTGCGCAGGCGTTCGTCGGTGGGTAAGTCGGCACGACTCGCCCCGAGGGTCAGTGCCATGCGCCCATACAGAGCCTGATGATCGGCCACATGCCGTTCCCAGTGACGATTCTGTGCTGCAGCGTTACTGAGCGTGTGCTGGGCGCGTTGCACCGCATCAGCAGTTGCTGGTTGGTCAAAGCGGACAAAACTTGTGGCTCCAGCCACCATAATGGTGACCGTACTCGCATTGCGGATGGTGAGCGCGTGATGTTCGTAGCTGATTTCACCGTTGTGGGCTATCACCTCTGCCACGATAACAGCACGCATTCCTGCTCCTTGACCGCGGATCGGTTCTGGATCTTTGACGTAGTTTGGCTCAACGTGCAACGGTGCTGCAACGTGTAGCCAGAGCTGGTTGGTGCTCTGTGCATGCTGTGTTGCAAAGAGACTCTGGAGGGAGAGTGTGACTGTTAGTGCCTGGGGCTGGTCGGCATGCAGCTCGACTATCATCACATCATCGGGATGTGAGACATAGACGCGCCGCTGGTAGGTCACACCCGCCACTTGATACTGTGTGGTAGCGGTCGCAGTGTGCAAGTCGAGTGCACGTTCGTAGTTGATGGCATCTGCGCCATGCAAATGGGAGATGAGCAGGTCACCCAGTGGCAGATATGATTGTGTCCATGTTTCAATGAAGTGCTGTTCGATGTATTGCTCAGCTCGGCGGAAATCGTGCGCGGCAAGCATCGTGCGTACTGTCACCAAATCATCGCGGTGGTCGGGGTGTATGCCATCACGCGGTTGCCCCGACCAAAACGTGTCGTCATTGAGAGAGATCTTCTCGTGTGTAATGTCACCAAACACCATCCCACCGAAGCGCCCATTGCCCACGGGCATGGCTTCGACCCATGTGCGGGCTGGCTGACGGTACCACAAGCGGTGCGTGTTCATCGTTGAACTCCTTGTTGGTCATGATGACAGTATGGTATGTGTTGCGATTGACTCGGATTGATGGGTGCGTTGGGCGCACTCCAGCATAACCTATCAGTGTATCAAGGGCGTACAATCAGGCTCTGACCGGTCATCTGTGTGGCTGGTTGCAACCCAAGCAAATCGAGCACAGTGGGGGCGATATCGCTGAGGCGACCACTGTCACGCAGTGTGACCTGTTGGTAGGGCGATGCATGTGGTGATACGAGCATCACAGGGACTTGGTTGGTGGTGTGTGCGGTGAACGGACCACCTGTTTCGAGGTCAATCATATATTCAGCATTGCCGTGGTCAGCGGTAACCAGGGCGACCCCACCTTTGGCGATCACCGCGTCAACGACTGCTCCCACACACTGGTCAACGGTTTCAACGGCCGTGATAACTGCAGGCAAGACGCCGGTGTGCCCGACCATGTCCGGGTTGGCAAAATTGACGATGATGACGTCATAGGTTTCTGCTGCAATTGCCTGCAGCAAGCCATCACGGATGTCTGCAGCACTCATCTGTGGTTGCAAGTCGTAGGTGGCCACTTTGGGTGATGCAACGAGCAAGCGTTCTTCACCGGGGAAGGGGATTTCGCGGCCGCCATTGAAATAGAACGTCACATGTGGGTATTTTTCGGTTTCGGCGGCGTGCAACTGGTGTAATCCGGCATCAGAAATTACTTTGGCGAGTGGCGATTCGACATCATCATTACTAAAGGCGGTGGTCACAGGCAAGTCTTTTTCGTATTCGGTCATGCCCACATAGTACAAATTGTGCAGGGTAGGGCGACTGAATCCGTCGAAATCGGGTAACACGAATGCTCGTGTGATTTGGCGCATGCGATCTGCACGAAAGTTGAAGGCCACAATCGCATCATTGGGTTGGATAGTAGCAACAGGGGCGCCAGTTGCATTCACCACCACTGCTGGTTTGATGAATTCGTCGGTCACATCAGTAGCATATGCGCGTTGGATGGCATCCGCAGCAGTGGCCACATGCTCACCGATGCCGAGCACCATAGCTTCGTAGGCCATCCGTGTGCGTTCCCAACGTTTGTCGCGATCCATGGCGTAGTAACGCCCAGTCACACTGGCGATTTCACCGACTCCAATGCGTGCAATGGCCGCTTCAAGGGTGGCCAAAAATCCTGCTCCACTCCGGGGTAATGTATCACGACCATCGGTAAATAGATGGAGGTAGACGTGTGTGATACCGGCTCGTTTGGCGAATTCAAGCAGGGCAATCTGATGATTAATATGGCTGTGTACCCCACCATCGCCGAGGAGACCAATGATGTGGAGATTGCTGCGGTGAGTCCGGGTATGTGCAATCGCATTCAAGAAGGCATCGTTGTGATAAAAACTGCCATCTTCGACACTGGTATCGATGCGCGTGATATCTTGCATGACCACAAAGCCTGCACCGAGGTTGAGGTGCCCGACCTCGGAGTTCCCCATTTGTCCGGTGGGCAGACCGACATGCTTTTCGGCTGCGTAGATGAGTGTGCTCGGGCATGTAGCGCGCCACCGATCAAGATTGGGGGTGTGGGCTTGTTTGACAGCATTCCCCACAATGTCGGTGCGTTCACCGAGCCCATCCAAGATGGCGAGTAACACGGGGCGGGGGCGCGATGCAGACATGCGATACTCCTCGTTGCAAAATAGGTACGGTGCCCCATCACGGGACACCGCATTGCATCAATCTTTAGCGGCGTTTGCCACGTGCCACTGGGGTTGTGCTGGTCGGTGATTTGTCCTTAGATGTGCTGCTACCGGCTTGGTTTTGCATCACGGCAAGGAGTTCTTGTTCACGTCCAAGGTGACAGACCTTGAATTTTTTCCCACTCCCACACGGGCACGGGTCATTGCGCCCTGGCATGCGCGTATCGTTGCGCACGGTACGTGCAGCCGGTGTATCCGCATTCTCTTGTACCTGTGCTTTTTGTGCGGCGACCAACCGTTTGAGTTGCTCGGCTTCGAGCTGGCGCAAGTGATCTTCGTATTGATACGAGACGTGAATAATCTGGTAGACGACTTCGCGTTGAATATTCGTTTTGAGTTCTTCGAACATGCCAAACGCATTGCGCTGATATTCGATGAGAGGATCGCGTTGTGCTATGGCTTGGAGCCCGATTTCTTGGCGCAAATCCTCCATGCCTGTTAGATATTCCACCCAATGACGGTCAATAATTGCAAGCATGAGGCGCCGTTCAATGGTCCGCATGTTTTCACTACCGACTGCGGCTTCGCGTGCATCATAGGCGGCTTCGAGTTGGGCGATGAGCTCTTCGAGGATTTCGTCTCGTGAGAGGTCAATCAGCTCTTCTTCGATGTCTTTGGGCAACAGCGGATTAATCACTCGGAGCGGGCGCATCAACGGTGCCAAGTCCCACTCGTCTGGATCATCACCGAGGTGTTGTGTGACGAGCGATTCGATTTCGTCGGACATCATCGTGATAATGCGGTCACGCAATTCTTCACCAGCAAGAATCTGCCGCCGATCCGCATAGATGACCGTACGCTGTTTGTTCATCACATTGTCGAATTCGACGGTGTGTTTGCGTAGGTCGAAGTTGTAGCCTTCAACGCGGGTCTGCGCATTCTCAATTGAGCGATTAATTAGCCCTGCTTCGATGGGTACATCGTCGTCTACACCGAGACGCTCCATCAGCGACTTGACACGTTCCATTGGCCCAAACCGGCGCATCAGATCGTCTTCAAGTGACAAGTAAAAGCGTGACGAGCCAGGGTCTCCCTGACGTCCCGCACGACCGCGGAGCTGGTTGTCGATACGGCGCGCTTCGTGGCGCTCGGTCCCGATAACATGTAAGCCACCGAGGGCTACCACCGCATCGCGCTCTGTTTCGGTGCGGTGTCGCGCTTCGACAAGTGCCACATTAATCTGCTCAGGAGTGGCATCTTCGCCGCGTATTTTTTGCTCGCCTAGGACTAATTCGACCAACCCGTCTGGATTACCGCCCAGCAAGATGTCGGTCCCACGACCAGCCATGTTGGTGGCAATGGTGACGGTGCCTAGCCGTCCCGCCTGGGCAATAATTGTGGCTTCACGTTGGTGTTGCTTGGCATTGAGCACGTTGTGTACGATGCCAGCTTTTTTGAGGAGCTGACTCAGGCGTTCCGATGTTTCCACAGAAGTCGTACCAACCAATACAGGGCGCCCAGCCGCATACTGTTGTTTGATGTCGCTGATGACCGCATTGAATTTGGCCGCTTCGGTGCGATATATCTGGTCATCGGTGTCTTTGCGGACCATCGGGCGGTGCGTGGGAATCACCGTTACTTCTAAGTTGTAAATTTTGGCGAATTCCTCGCGCTCTGTATCCGCAGTACCAGTCATGCCGGCAAGCTTTTTGTACATGCGGAAGAAGTTTTGATACGTGATGGTCGCAAGAGTGACGTTTTCTTGGCGCATGCGTACGCCTTCTTTGGCTTCGACTGCCTGATGCAGACCGTCACTCCAGCGGCGGCCACTCATTTTGCGCCCAGTAAATTCATCGATGATGACCACTTCACCATCAGGCTCGACCATGTAGTCGCGATCACGGTGATAAACAAATTGTGCCCGTAGCGCATTATCGAGATAGTGTGTCAACTCGTAATACTTCGGATCATACAGATTTTCGTTTTGCGGGATACGCAGCAATTTTTCAACTTTGAAAATCCCTTGCTCGGTAATTTGGATGGATTTGCTGCGTGGGTCAATCATGAAATCACCGTCAGGATCGATGTTTTCTTTTTTGACCTGGTCAGGTGTGTATGGACTTGGCACCATACTCCGCACGATTTGCGCAAATCGACGATATTCTTGACTGCTTTCTTGGGCAGGTCCCGAAATAATCAACGGTGTACGTGCTTCGTCAATCAAAATGTTGTCGATTTCGTCGACGATGGCGTAATTCAGTGGTCGTTGTACCAACTGAGCCTCTTCAACCACCATGTTGTCACGCAGATAATCAAAGCCGAATTCGCTGTTGGTACCATAGGTGATGTCTGCATGGTATGCCGCACGGCGGGTTACCGGGCGCCAATGGATGAGTCGCCGGTCATCGCTGGTTGCATTGGGGTCGACATAATCAGGGTCGAAAATTGCTGAGAAATCATGCGCAATCACGGCAACTTGCAGACCGAGCAAATGGTAGATGGGCGCCATCCACCCTGCCCCCACCCGCACGAGATAATCGTTGACCGTAATCAAGTGCACACCCGCGCCGCTCAGTGCATTCAAGTAGAGTGGCAGGGTGGCGACGAGCGTTTTCCCTTCGCCGGTTTTCATTTCGGCGATACGCCCACTATGTAGCGTGATGCCGCCGATGAGCTGCACATCAAAATGACGTTGATTGTTGATGCGTTTGGATGCTTCGCGTACCACCGCAAAGGCTTCGGGCAGAATATCATCGAGGGTATCCCCGTCTGCGAGTTGTGCCTTGAACTTGGCCGTATAGGCGGCAAGCTCGTCGTCACTACAGACCGCAATACTCGCTTCAAGCGCATTTATTTGCTTGACGATGGGGTCAATACGGCGCAGCTCTTTTTCAGAACCACCACCGAGAAGATTTTTGAAAAAGTTCAGCACACACACACTCCTTGTGACGAGGCGACCACGTCGCTCGATGCCTTCCGCATCGTTGTGCATTATAACATAGCAGATGTGGTGCCTGATGAGCACTTGATGAAACATGGTGCACGTGGTGTATGGTATATGGTGGAGCCCGTCAGATATTGTTATGATACAAAGAGGATTAAAAGGGTTGCACATCCTGGCTGAGGCGGTAATTCATGCATAGGCAACAATGGTGGCTCGCTGCAAGCGCCATGTGGATCGCACAGTTTGTCGTCTTAGTTACGGCAAACATGCTCAATTTTGCCCTCATCTGGCAACTTTCGTCACAGCGTGATGCTGCGATTGCACTGAGTATTGCTGGAGCCGTAAGTCTGGCCCCGAGCATTCTGTTGGCACCGGTAATCGGCTGGGTAGTGGATCGCTACACGCGGCGCACCATCATGATTGTGGCTGAGCTCATATCGCTATTGCCGCTATGGCTCATCTGGCAGTGGCATAGCACCACACTGGTGGGGGTCATCTACGTGGTAGTCGTGCTACGTGCTGTGAGTACGGCGTTTTATACCACGGCGTGGCAGGCGACCTGGCCACAACTCATCCCTGCCACCCATTTGCAACGTCTGAGTAGTATGCCGCAAATCATCCTTGGCGCTGCGTCATTGCTAACACCAATCTGTGGTGTCGCTATTGTGACGTCGCAGCAGTGGGGGTGGGCATTGCTTGCCGCATTGCTTGCCGTCATGGTCAGCATTGTGGTGGCATGGGTCTGCGCCCCGGTGACTGCGTATCGCCACGAAGATGGTCCGTGGTGGCAGGATTGGCACAGCGTCTGGCACGAATTCACTACCACATCAGGGTTGGTCGGTGTAATCGTGGTGGCCGTGCTCTTGAACGCCACCGTGATGCCCGTGTTTAGTTTGTTGCCATATCTCGTGAGTAACCACGTGCAGGGGGAGGCATGGGTGCTCGCCACCAGTGAGATTGTCGGTGGAGTGGGACTCGTATGTGGGGTCGTCGTACTCACATGGTGGGGTGGTTTTCCCCATGTTATCCACACCTTATTAGCTGCGGTACTCCTGTTAGCAGTGGCCTTTGGTCTGTTGGCGTTGCTCCCCGCACACCCCTATGTCCTCTATCTGTTTGTGGGACTGCTTGGGTGGGCGGGGGCATGGATGCATGGACCGTTGCTCACGCTATTCCAGATTAATCTCCCTGAGCACATGTACGGGCGTGCCATGGCATTGTTGAATGGTGCCATGAATACGGCCACCCCACTCGGCATTCTGGCAGCTGGCTATCTGGTCGCATGGTGGGGAGTGTCTACCTGGGCTTGGGCAGTGATGATGGTCATCGTCCTCGTTTTCATCGTGGTGATCAACAGCACCATCATGCGACTACGCGGTCTACCACACACGACGAGTCACTAAGGGACAGCGGCTCGTTGTGCGTGGTGCGGTGATGTGTCACAAGGAGCGACTTTATGACGGGACTCGCCCCCCATCTTGATCGTGTGGCGACTGTATTTGCGCTGGGTACGCCACACACAGTGATGCCATTACAGCCAGGCTTTGTGGCGCACGCCCATCGCATCCAGACGGCAACACATGATGTGATGGTCAAGACCTATGATCGTACACGTGCCATTACGGCGCGTATGCTCGAATATGCGCCGTTTTATTTGTCGATGACGGCGCAGCTTGCACAGCATGCGGTGCTCCATGGTCGGATTGCGCCGCCGTTGGCGCGTGCCGATGCGACATTTTTGTACGATGATGACATCCATGTATCCGCAGTATTTGCGTATGTACATGGTGTAACTCCACGGAATACGCCCCTCACTACCGCACAGCTCTGTGATATGGCGCACACTATGGCGCATGTGCATCGGCTGAGTGCTACGATGTCACTACCGGCATCTGCACGCATCGAAACGTTTGTACCGCGCTGGGATACACGCTGGTATCGCATGCTGACTAGCGAATGGCAGCAGTTGCCACCGGAGCTCCAAAGTCTGCTCGATGATGCGCGCCCTTCACTCGTGACGCTCTTTCAGCGTATGCGGCAGGTGAGTGTCTATCTGCGTGCGCACCCGTTGCCGATGGTGTTGTGCCACAGCGATATTCACGGTTGGAATGTGATTGTGCAGGGGACACAGACCTGTTTGATTGACTTTGAGGGGTTGGTGCTGGCTCCTGCCGAGCAAGATTTGTTTTGTTGGTACGGTGATACTGCGTGGCCAGCCATTTTTGCCACGTACCAGCAGGTTGTGGGTGGACATGTGCTCAATCCGCAGGCACTCTATTTTTATCAAGTAAAACGCTATCTCGAAGACATCTATGAATGGGTGGCTGAGCTTTGTGATGCCCACCTCGATGCCACGTTGCGTCGCGAGTACACCAGTGCCCTGCAAGCAAATCTGACCTACTGTCAACACATGCTCAATAACACAGGGCATGCAGGATAACTGCATGCCCTGTGTCGTTTGGATGATGTGCCTCGTATTAGGGCAGAGTAAAGACCATGATGCGCTTGTTGGCGCGATCAACCACGTAGACGGTGCCTTCAGGCCCAAAGGCCACGCCGCTTGGATTGCTCATGGACGCGGAATCCGTGCCATTGCCGCCCCAGCGTAGTGACTCTACGCCATCTGCACCTGTGAGTGAGATGGCGTTCTTTTTGGGCACCGATGAAATCACCTTGGAGCCACGAATTGCTACATACGGGTCATCGTAAGTCTGGGCTTGCCAGCCGTTGATGCGCCACGTGTTAATCGGTTGTGGGTTGATTCTGCGGTCAGCGCTAATTGCAAAGTACTGCACACGCCCATTCCAAATATCACCCACTGCCACGGTGCCATCGCTATCAACCGAGACACTGACGGGCTCGTTGAATTGACCGGGCTCACTCCCAAATGACCCCCACTGATACAGATATTGCCCATCGGGACTTGTCACCACGATACGCTTGTTGCCCGTATCAGCGATGTACACGTTGCCGTCTGGACCGGTGGCCACACCGCGCGGACCAAAGAAGCCGAGCGGATTTGCCTCGTTGCCTTCGACTGTGCCGTCGGTCATGGATGCAGTACGCCCTTCACCGAAGTCTTGATCGCCACTGCCCCATGATTTTACCCATGTGCCATCGCTGTTGAGCTTGACGATACGCGCATTCCATGTATCTGCCACATAGATGCTCCCATCGTTGCCGATTGCGACACCACGTGGTTCCAAGAACTGGTTGTTGCCGTTGCCACGGGTACCAACTTGTTTGCGTACCGTACCATCAGCGTTGTACATGACAATTTGATGGTTGTCTGTGTCAGAGACCACAAAGCTCCCATCTGGTGCCACGGCGATGCCGCGCACACTGCCCAAGGCACTGACATCGAATATTTGCTCGGCCACAATCTTGTAGGTGGCAATGCTAGACCCTGTACTCACGCTCCCACCACCAGCGAGATCCTTGCGCACCCACCCCTCCATGGCACGCCCACCGATGGTAAGCGTATCAGGCAGATCACGATACATCAGATAGCGCCATGTGGTGCCCCAGTGGCTACGATCAAGTGGCCATACGATGGGCGCCAACAACGACGGCAATTCACTGGTGTTGAGTCCTGGGCAGTCAACACTCGCTTTGCGTGCATTGAGTGTGCTGTAGTAGAAACTCTTGTAGCCCGGTGAGGTAGGATTACATTTTTCGCCTTCGGGGAACCACCAATTGAGTTGACCATCATACAATTTGACATAGTTGGCTTCTAAGGCGGTACGTGCCGTCTCATTGACATGGTCTTTTGAAACCAGTACCACTGGTGCCAGAATGGGGTCTTCTGTCTCGATTCCAGGCACATTAAATGAATCAGGGTTGGCTTCTTCGAAGAAGCGTCCATCACGATTTTCGAGGCGCTTCATGTCGCGGAAGTACCACTGGAAGGGCCACGCCAAGCTGCCTTCGCCACTTTCGCCACCAACATCCATGATGATGGGCATCGACAATCCACCGGCCACATCTTCGTTGGTGCGTTGATTGCGGGTCAGATTGACGGCGAGTTCGCGCACATCTTTGACGATGCGCGGGACATCAGGTGCCGTCTGGGTGTAGACCATCGGGTCACGCGGCGTATCTGGTGCTTCGTAGTTGATCATCCAGCTCGCACGGATAGAATAGGCGGTCAGCAAGCCGACCAGTGTCAATAGCGCAAGCCGACTGGTATCGGCGTACCCTGTTTTATTTGACATGGCAAAGATGGCGTACAAAAAGCCAATTCCCACTATGAGTGGGATAAATCCCTGGACATTGGTTGTGCCGCTGCTGTTGCTGATTTGCGCCAGTCCAACACCAATGGCGAGCATAGCGAGGAACACGGCACCGGGGATGCGCCATCCGTTGTTGCCTAGCGGACGCGTCAGACCATTCCAGACATGCAGTGTCCCAACAATCACCAACAGAATGGCGGGCAACGTGATGTGGATGGTCAGCCACGGCATTTTTTCGCCGGCCCATGAAAAGAAGACTAACGCCCCCACAAACCAGTAGATGAGAAAGGTGGTAAAGAAGGGGACATTCAACTCGATGGGTTTACCCGTGCGGTTGCTACTTACACGCTTGATTGCGCTGACCACGGCTGCAATGGTGATGCTGATACTGCCAAAGAGTGCGAGTGGCTCGTTGAGCCCCATCACCATCAGATAGTAGTACCACGGCTGGTCACCACGTGCAAATGTCTGTTGAGAGCCCAGCCAATAGGCTAAGCCTTGGTACAACCCGTCGAGGATACCACGCGGATCAGTAAAGAAGTTGCCATAGAACACCACAAAAATCCCACCAGCGATGGCGAGTGCGGTGTAGAGCTCAGCACGTGCATCACGCCACAAGTACTGGAGCAGTGGTGTGATGACAGGCTCACTCTGCCACAGTTGCATGATGACTAGGCTGATGCCTGCCACAAAAAAGATGGCAACCGCCATGCCCCCAGCATTGAGTGACTCGGTTACATCACCCGACCACGCACCACTCAAGATGAGGACTTCGACAAAGATGGCGATGCCGATGAGTACCAGCATGGCGATATTGACTGCGCGCTGCGAGATGTTTTCGACGGCTGCACGCAACCCGACAAACCAGACAAACAAGAATCCGATGATGTAGTAGAGTTCGTGTGTGGTGGTCGCTAGACCAATGCCGACTGCGAGTACCCACAGCCACATGCGTTCACGACTAGCAAGGTAGCGGAAAAAGCCGATGACGATTAGTGCTTCCCACAGAATCATCAAGCCGTCGTGCCGGGCAAACCGCGTGAAATAGAGCACGACGGGTGACAAGGTGACAGCAGCAGCAGCAATCAATGCGCCGTTGCGACCCAAGAATGGGCGCAACCACAACATGGAAAGCGTGAGCCCGATACCCGCCAATGCCTGTGGCAAGCGTGCCTGCCAATCACCGTCACCAAACAAGAAATACGAAATGACGGTGAAAATGTACAATGATGGACCATGATAGACCGGGTCATAACAGTATGTTTCGGCAACACGCCCAGCGGCACAAGTAAAGCTCCCAGAGCCGGTAAAAAAGCGCCAACTCACCCACGCATGGATTGACTCATCGTGGTGCATCGCCATATCACCGAGACGGATAAGATGGACGAGTACACTCGCTACAAAAATGAGCACAAGGGCGACCACGTCGAGTGTGATACGTGGTTGATCAACGACCAGTGGTTGATCGTGCGTTTTGGTCTGTTCAGACATGATTTCTCCCGTATTCACCACTAACGCGCACCAAGACCTAGTGACATGAATGGTGCGATCTCTGGACGAACGGCCACATAAAAGTTGGATGAACCAAGCGGAAACCCTGGATCGCGAAACAAGTAGTAGCGCCATGCGGCAACTGCAGTTTGTGTGTCAAACGGATTATGCAGTACCCGCCGCAACACCGATGAGCCCTCGTTGACCTCTTGGTTGTACCAACCCGGCTCGAGCCGATACATCTGGTCTTCGGGGAACCACCAGCGCAACGGATACTTCTGGATGAGGAATCCTGGGAACGTGCTGTCATCAACTGACTTCAAATTCTCATCCATCACAACAATTGCCATGATATCGTCACCGGGCATGGCTGGAGCACCTGGTGGCTGTTCGGTCTTGTTGATGAAGTTACGCATGTACCAATCCCAAATGGTCTCATTGTCGTGCCAAATGGGCATGCTCAAGTCGCCGTGTCGACTGATGGATGCACGTTCGAGATCACGCACCACGCGCAATGCGTCTGGTGTGGTTTGTGTATATATCATCATCTCTTTGGGGATGTCACCATATTGGTAACTGAGTCGCCACGAACTGCGTAGCTCGTAGAGCGTCAAGGCTCCACACAACGCAAAGACCAACATCCCCGCACTCCACAATTTGCCGTGACTCGGAATATGACTGAGCGTAATAGCAGCCACCAACACAATGAATCCCACCGGAATCCACGGAGTCCAGCTTGTGAATTGGCTGGTTGGATTAATTGCAAGCATCATGAGCGTCGTGGCCGCAAAAAAGACGATGGTGCTCACCAATGTCACTGTGATGACCCCGGCCTTGCCGTTGGGTTGCGTCCGGTGATTCGCCCACCAGCGATCGATGAGTTGCCCAAAACCCCATGAACCGAGCAATGTGAGTGGAATGAGCGGGTGAATGGTCAACCATGGCATCTTTTCACCAGCCCACGAAAAAATGGCAAACGCACCAATCGACCAGTAAGTCAAAATCATGCCCGTAGCCAAGAATGCAGATGGGCTTTCTTTGGCTTTGAGGACGCGTACAAGCTGAATAATCATTACCACGGCACTGGCAATTGCTGCAATTACGACCAAGGGCTCATAGATGGCCAGCATGACTCCATAATAATGACCAGGTTGCCCACCACGCTTGACGTCATGCTGGGCGAGCCAGTACAGTAATGACCCGGTGGTGCCACTCACAATGCCAATTGGATTATAGAAGAAGGAGCTGAAAAAGAGCACATACGGAACAAGTGCGAGGCCGATAGCTTTGATGATGCGATTGTCTGCCGCCAGACTTGCAAATGTCCGAACCAGTGGCGTGGGGTGCTGATTCGCCTGCTGCCATACAGTCATCCCGTCGGCTAGTTTGCGCTTCCAGACGACCCACCACAGCGCAATGATGCCGAATACGGTGCTGAAAAAACCGAGCACAATGGCGGGGTGACTGAAAAATTGCCACAACTTGAAAAAGTACGCTGGTATGTTGTTGTCGGACTGATTGCGCACGCAGAGTGCGTACATGTTGTCGTCAGTTTCAAGTGGTCCAAACCCAAAGATGGGTCCCGGTTTGGCTGCAATAATCGGATTGTAGATGTAATCGGTGATATTGCCATCTGGACAGACGTACGTGCCGTTTTCACGGGTGACACGGATATCCTCGGTGGGGTTGATGGCAGGTTGCGGCTTGCCAGGCAAGATAAACACACAGGCAACAATTGTGGCACCAATAGCACCAACTACTAAAATCCCCGGCCGCCATACCTGCCAAAAGAAGACTGCTACCACCACTGGCAAGAAAATGGCAATGTAGAGATAGGCAGTCTCAAGGTCGGTCAGCATCATGCTCATCGCCACAAAGCCAATAATCAACCACATCGGCTCACGTGTACGCCCATAGCGCAGCATGGCAGTGAGTACAAGGACTTCGAAGAGCACCGCATAGATGTCATGCCGGAAAAATCTGCCAATATAGAGAAAGACCGGCGAAAACACCATCACGATACTGGCAACGATGGCTCCGGTACGACCAATTTCACGCCGGAGCAAGTAGGGGGTGAGTCCGAGGGCGATACTATACAAGGCGGGTGATAAGCGCGCCGTGTAGTCGTTGTCGCCAAAAAAGAAGTACGTGATTGCTCCCATGATGTACAAGAATGGTCCGTGGAGCAATGGGTCATGCACAAATCCTAACCCGGCAAAGAGCGAGTAGGAGTAGTCGGCGTGCAGTGTTTCGTCGTGGTGGAGCGCACGATCACCCAACCCCCATAGACGGGTGAGGACGCTACACAACAGGATGACGATGAACACTACATGATCTCTGGTAATGACCAATGATCGCTTGGTGTCGGGCACAACGGCAGTTTTTGCTGTCATAGTGTTGTTTCATCAGAAGACAATTCCATAGACGATTATACCATGGAACATACGAAGCGAAAATGACAAAACGATGTATTATCGTAGGTGTGTGACAATGCAATTTTTCGTAGATATACATCCCAGTTCACATAATTCTCTGCTTGATGACAATGCGCATTTCTGCACAATTACACCCTAGAACAATCATCTACTGATGCTGTTTGTCACGGGATATCTCATCCTAATTTGATGATGAATTTCATAAAAATCAGCGAACCATGCAAGTAATGCAGTGGTGCCTCAATCAAGGCAAGCGTGCCAAATGGGCATGGTCGTTGTGACAGCGCAACTGCCATTCGATGCGTTGATCGTATGGGCTTTGTACGCGCACCCATGTGGTGAATGCGGTATTTCGTGCGGGGAATGCTACGCGCTTGCGCATGCCCGCATTGAGCTCACCTATCCACAAAAACGCACATTCAATCACACCCCCATGACAGACCACTGCAATCCGTTGTCCGTGGTGTCGCATGATAATGGTGTGTAGGATACGGGCACAGCGCATGGCGAATTCGTTCCAACTTTCGCCGTTGGGAGCCACCTTGGTGTATGGCTCTATGATGGCATGGGCAAAATCAGGAAACTGTGTTGTGACTTGAGCGAGTGCGATGCCATCGGCATCACCAACCCGGAGCTCGTGGAGGTCATCTTCCCAGTTGATGGGGAGTTGCAAAGCTGGGGCAATGATTTCAGCAGTCATGCGCGCACGGGTGAGCGTGCTGGCGTAGAGCACATCATACTGCCACTGTTCGTGTTGGATGCGGTGTGCCAAGGCGTGGGCTTGGGCGACGCCGTGCGTGGTGAGCCCACGGCACGAAAACGATTCAACCACATGCGGATCTACATTGGAAAATGCTTCACCGTGGCGTATCAATGTGAGTGTGGTGCTGTTCATGTGGTCTCCTGTGTGTGTCGATAAAGCAGGCGTATGATTACGAGAAAGAGAGTCGTAAAGCCAAATGATACCAGCGCAAATGTCCACGGGATGCTATCACGGTGCAGCCAACTCGCCCGTATCAGCAATGCGAGTGCACAGGCGACGCCATTTGCAACAATGGTGCGTACCACCCACAAGAGCCGTGGCTGTGGTACCCACACACTGGCCACGTACCCCACGAGTGACCACGCCGCCACAAACGGCGCAGCCGTTGCGAGGACTGCACTGAGTGGATTGCTTTCGGCATGACTTTGGCGTCCAATGGCCGCAAAGCCGACTAAGACCAGCATATCGCCTAGCCATACCCACCAGTTAATTGCTCTGTGCATCTGGATGCTCCTGCGCATGAAGATGAATGATGCCGACTTCGGGGCGACTGCCGATGCGCAGTTGACGCCCACTGAGTCCGAGTGAGATATGCAACCACATCGTGTTGATGCGTTGCGTACCCTGTGTCAGCCAGCGTCCAAAGCGCGGGCGTGCGAGTGGCCCGAGCCCAGGGAGATTGAGGTGCCCGCCATGCACGTGCCCGGCGAGCTGGAGCAGAATCTGTGGATAGGTGCTGGCTTCGAAGGCTGCATCGGGGGCATGCGCCAACAGGATTACCGGAGTCTGTGCAGGAGCATCAGCAATGGCACGATCGATACGCATCTGCCCGTGCCACCAATCATCGGTACCTGCCACCCAAAGATTGTCACCATGATGATTGAGCATGAAGCCCTGATTGCGGAGCAACGGGATACCGGCAACTTGGAGTGCCTGTGCTACGTCATCAATCCCTTCGACATAGTCGTGGTTACCCGTAATCGCATAGACGCCGTAGGGGGCGCGTAGTTGCCGCAAGTAGTAGGGGAGACGGGTGACGGCAGGGCGGTCGTTGACGAGATCCCCAGTCAACACGATGAGATCAGGTGTACTTGCATTGAGTGTGGTGATGGCCCACCGTAAATTTGCATCAGAAAACGGCTGGCCGAGGTGAATATCACTGATTTGGCCGATGGTGAAGCCATCAAATCCTGCCGGAATACGTGCATCGTAGATGTGGACAGGGGTGAGTGCGGGGGTGGCCGGTTCGTGCTGGCGCGCATAGCGCCAGATGCGACTCACGATGAGCCCGATGCCGGCGATGATTCCCCAGCGGCGCTGGCGAATCAGCTGAAACCCAATCACGGCCATGATGCCAAGCGCCCAGCGCCAGCGCCGACTGTAGTACACATCGGCAGGGCTCGCCACATATGCGGGTGCTGGTGGTGATGCAGGTGTATGAAGTGGTGCAGACTGGTGACGACGCATGAAATCAGCAACTCGGTGAAACATTCCCTCTCGTAGTATAGCCGAAGATGCCAGCAATCATGCGAGTCTAACGGGTATGCTATGATACAGTCAGGGAGTTGTCGTTGAGTCGGATGTGTCTGTCTATGCAATCACCACGAGCTCCGCGTGAACGTCGCTTGCGTGATGGGGCGACCCCCGGATCGACTATTGTACTGCCACGCAATCGCCTAAATAATCCGCTCCCACAGCAGCGCCCCGTCTATCGACGTGGGTGGTTGTGGCTGGTCGTACTGTGTGTGATTCCCGTGTTGGTGGCCAGCTTTCAGTTGCGTCAAATCGCAACTGCTATCGGTGCCACGGACTTTCGCCCAGATCGGCCAAACACGGCGATTGCCCAGGGATTCACACTCTTGATCGTTGGCGTTGATTCGCGCAGCGATGGGAGTAATACGAGTATTCGCAGCGATTCATTGATGTTGGCGCGGATTCAGCCGCAAACCGGTCATGTCAGTTTGTTGTCGATTCCCCGTGATTCGCGCGTGAGTATCCGAGGTCGCGGTGACAGCAAAATAAATGCCGCTTATGCCCATGGCTACATGAATCCACAGTCGCTCTACACGGATGATGTGAGTCAACAAGAAGCCGGCATGGCACTGGTGGCTGAAACCGTAGAAGACTTTTTGATGCTACGTAGTCGTGGCTATCGTATCGATTATGTGCTTGAAGTCAATTTTGCCGGTTTTGCTCAGCTCATTGACGCATTCGGTGGTATTGATGTGAATGTGCCCACCTATCTCGTTGATGCCGCATACCCCACTGCTGATTATGGTGTGACGCGGGTTGAATTTCAACCTGGACTACAACGAATGACCGGCGAACAGGCACTCATTTATGCACGCACCCGGCATGCTGATAGTGATTTTGGGCGCATTCAACGGCAGCAACAAGTTGCACAAGCGTTGATTGCAGCGGTCAAACGTGCTGATATCGCACGCTGGTGGTATGTGGCCAATAGTGCACCACAGCTCTTTGGTGGCTCAGTACGTACCACTATGCCGCTCTTGAATCCGCTGATGGTCTTTGCCGTCGGTGGTACCATGCTGTATGTTGATGCAACCACGCTGACTTCTACGCAAATTTCTCCTATTACCATTCCTCGTTATACTGTCGACGGCTCTGATTTGCTGTGGGATGCGGGTGGCGTGCAGGCTGTGGTGGATACCTGGCTGACACAGGCGGGTGTTGCCACCGATGCCACGCAGTTGACCGTACAAGCTGATGTCTTGGCGCAGGCACGCCAAGCGCTCACCGATACATGGCGCAGTGTCACCAACTACGTACGCACACAGGTCGGCTGGGAAGTTGACGAAGGTGCTGCACGGGTACAAGTATTTAATGGGTCGCGCATCCCGGGGATGGCACGTCGCGTCAGTGATCAACTACACGAGGTTGGGATTGTGACCGACGCCCCTGGTGATGCACCCGGCGATGTCCGTACTGAGACCATCATCTATGACCTCAACAATCATCCCAAACAGGCCGCGAGTATTGCACAGCTTATTCCAGGGAAAGTGGTCACAGACAAGCTGCCTGCCCCGTTGCAAAGCACTGCCGACATTGTGATTGTACTCGGCTCAGACATTCAGCCGTGAGCTACGGTTTTTGTACTGTCAAGCGACTGTAGAATACATCGGCATTGCTCGTATCAGGGATGCCAATCATCCCAAAGCGTGCACTGTCTGCCATCGTGTCAATGGTGACGCTCGCAGCCACGCTCCCATTGATACTAATATCGAGCTGTTTCCCAACCACACGCACATCGAGCAGGTTGTCTGCGGTAATGGCTGGATTCTGCCCACGGGTGATTTCCACGAATTGCACATCTTGGCGTTGCACGACTCGATATTCTTGTGTGGCAGGGATGAGCACGACTGCCACGTAGTCAGTTTCGGCGCGATACCGCACGATGATGCCGGCTTGACCACTATTGATGTGCATATCAGCACTCACCACCACATCGGCTTGATCAAATGGCCGATACGTCCAGGCAGCATCGCTGTTGGCCTGAGCCGTAATATGGTACTGTTTGCCATCGTAGCGTGTACTCCATGTAGCGCCAGTTGCTGATGCCCAATCATTGGTCTCAAACGTATCGTCGAGGAGTACATTGGCATCCATGGGTGTCGCAGTGGCCACTGCAGGGCGCGTCGGCGTGCTGCGTGGTGTGCGTGTAATCACCCGTGTCACTGTTGCAGGCGTGATCTGTGCTTCAGCGGTTTGCGTGGCATCAATGCGTGCCCCACTAATGGCTGATTGGTCGTTGAGGAGCCAAGTTACTCCCACGATGACCACCACCATCACCACCACACTCACCGTTAACCAGCTGGTACGCCGCACGCTTTCGTAGGGCATGGTCAGCTGACGCGCATTAATGGCCTGCTCCGTGTTGACGAGCAGGGTACTTGCATCACGATAAAACGGATTAGACTGTTGTAGGCGGCGTAGGACTGCAACCGCCTGCAGGAGCCGCCCAGCGTCGATATGCGCTTTGGCCGTCTCATACATTTCAGCATGATGGTCGCGTGGGGCAAGTGGTCCCGTGGGGACGGGTTGCGATGGGCGCAACGTGACACCACCAGGCATCGTCAGATCGTAGTGTTCACGCAGTTTGCTATCACGCAACACACGAAAGGCTTCGTTGATGCGTTGACTGCGTATACGCGCATAGTGCTTTTCTTCGCTGCTAGCACGCACGTAGCGGTCAGGGTGGTAACTGGTAATTTCGCGACGGAAGGCTTTTTTTATCTCGTTGAGCGAAGCACCACGTGCGACGTTGAGAAGTTGATAGTGGTCGAGTTGCTCAAAATCATATGCCACGAGTTGTGTTCCTACTCCATGTAATCAAGGAGCGACCGCAGGTTGCGTGGATTGCGCAATTTGCGCAACGCCTTGACTTCGATTTGACGGATGCGTTCACGCGTCACATTAAATTCGCGTCCGACTTCTTCCAACGTCCAGCAGTGCCCATCTTCGAGCCCAAAACGTAATTGTAACACGCGTCGCTCACGTTCGTTGAGGCGTGCGAGCACTTCTTGGATTTGCTCGCGGAGCAGGTGATTGGTGGCCACATCCGCAGGAGCGAGTGCTTTGGCATCCTCGATGAAATCACCGAGTTGGCTGTCTTCTTCAATGCCAACGGGTGTTTCGAGTGAAATCGGCTCCAACGATGTTTTACGAATAGCGCGAATGCGTTCCACCGTCAGCCCTAATACTTCTGCGAGTTGTTCATCGGTCGGGTCACGGCCGAGCTCTTGCACGAGGCGCCGTGTTTCACGCATCAGCTTGTTGATGGTCTCAACCATGTGTACGGGGATACGAATAATGCGTGCTTGGTCGGCTATTGCGCGTGTGATGGCCTGCCGAATCCACCAGGTTGCATAGGTCGAAAATTTGAAACCACGGCGATGGTCGAATTTTTCAACTGCGCGGATCAGTCCCACGTTGCCTTCTTGGATGAGATCGAGCAGTTGTAAGCCACGCCCAATGTATTTTTTGGCCACCGACACCACTAAGCGCAAGTTTGCTGATGTCAGATATTCACGTGCTTGCCGCCCATTGTTGATAATCACACACCAGCTCGCACACAGCGCGGTCACATTTTGGGCAATCAGTTGCTCGTAGCACGTCACCGTAATTGCCACGGGTGTCGTATCTGGAAAGGCTTTTGTGAGGGTGCGATTGACTTCTTCGAGCATAATTTGCACCATCTGTGCGACCACCTCATCCCCCTGTGGTGCGCTCCGTGCATGTCGCAACGCTGCAATGACGTCATGCTCGTGGTGAAACCATTCGACTTGCACCATGCCCGCAATCCGCTCGAGTACGGTGCCTGCTTCAATGGCCCGTGCGTAGGCTTGCTCAGTTTCCGAGTTGAGTAGTTTAATGTTGCCGATTTCACGCAAATAGAGGCGTACCGTGTCCGTGAAATTCGCTGATTGTCGCTCAATACCAGTCGAGTTTACTTCGTCGGTGGCGGTGTCATCGTCGGGACTCAATTCGAGCTCAGTGGAATCGCCGATCTCTTCGTCACGTGGGATTACCACCGGCTCTGATGGTGTATTACTGTATTCAGGGGCTGGGATCGTGAGTGGTGAGCCAGAAATTTGCGCAGCATGCACAAACAGCGCATGCACCGCAGGTGCCATGTTGGGCGTCGCCTGCAGCTCTGCAAATACCGCCTCAGGCAACAGCCAACGCATGATTTCGACCATGCGCTGTGCCGCTTTTTCGGGATTCGTATCATCTCCGTTATCACCAAACGGGATTGCATCGTCCTCTGGGATTGGTACGCCTTGTGCGGTGATGAGAGTGGTGTCGGTTGCTGTATGCGCGTGATTGCTGTCCATACCAATCCCCTTCAGTTTTTGTGGCGAGCATGCAGGTCTTCGTAGGTGGAGTTCCGGCGCGGCATCATCAGCCGACCGAGATACTGTTGGACGGCAGTGATGCGTGCGATAAGGGTGTCGTCATCTTCACCATCGAGTTGCCCACTGAGACGCTTATTCCATTGCTTTGCCACATCCCTCTGTAAAATTGTAGCACACTCTAATGCCTCGTTTGTCACCAGGTATTCCTTGGGGAAATGCTCGGTGCCTCCGAGTGCTTGTGCCCGGATACGTAACGGCTCAGGGAGGGTGTTTATCCACTCAAGCAGGTCTCCCTCATGCCCAAACTCTTCACGGGCACGCCAAATTTCACGCAACTCCACATCATCACCAAACAGCGTTTCAATGTCTGCGGCGATGATGGATTGTATATCTGGGTCATCATGCATGTCGTCATGAATTTTTTGTAGGACCTGTTGGCGAATCTCTGCGTGTTGGAGTAGCATCAACAACAAAAACTCCGCTGATTGGCGTGCACTACTGGTCAACGTTACACTGCGCCGTGATTGCGGTGTGGGTGCCGGCACCGATGTGCCCGTCACCTCGGGTGTGCTCCGTTCACGGACGCCAGTGCGTGTTGCGGGCGTCGTTGCGAGGCGGCGTAATTCACGGCGTAACAACGTTTCGTCGATGTGTAATACCGTAACAAGACGCTGGATGTAGTGTGTTTGTTCAATTTGATTGGAAATCTGGTTGACGAGTGGTGCGAGTCGTTCAAACGCTGTGCGTTTGTCCGCATACTCGTTGAGGTCGAGGTCACGGGTCAGTACCTGTATATAAAACTCCATGGCGGGCATAGCAGTTGCGACCAGTTGTGGCCACTGCGCAGGATCATGTGCCAATAATTCATCGGGGTCCTGCCCTTCAGGAAGCTCGATAATGTGCACATTGGCAGCCGTGCTCCGACTCCACTGCAAGACGCCTTGTGGTGTTGGTGTGGGGACCAGCTGGCTGTCCATGTGTTCGCTCAATGTCTGGAGCCCCTTGAGCGTCGCACGAATCCCCGCACTATCCGCATCAAGTGCGAGGTGGATTTTTTGGGTGAGTTTTTTGATGGCCTGCACATGCTCTGCTGTCAAGGCCGTGCCGAGAGGCGCGACCACGTTTTGGAAACCGTGCTGATGCAACGCAATCACATCGATGTAGCCTTCAACGATAACCACATTGTCGAGTTGGCGAATCGCATCACGTGCCAAATCCATCCCATACAGCACGCTACTTTTGTCAAACAACAACGTCTGCGGCGAATTCAGGTATTTGGGTTGTGCGTCCCCCATGGCACGCCCCCCAAATGCGATAATCTGCCCCTTTGGATTGCGAATCGGGAACATGACCCGCCCGCGAAAGCGGTCATAATGACTGCCGTCGTCACGTTGAATTGCTAACCCTGCTGCTACCACTTCTTCGGGTGTGTACCCCTGTTTGACCGTCAAGTAGTCAAAGAGCTTGCTTCGTTCGTCTGGGCTGTACCCCAGTTGAAACGCTTCGATGGCCCAATCGTTGATATGTCGCTTGGCCACATAGGCGCGCGCATCAGCTCCTAGCGCTGATTTGCTGAGCATATGCTGAAAATACCGCGCCGCAGCGTTGTTGATTTCGACGAGGCGCTCATGCAAGTGGTCGCGCACCTCGTCTTGGGCAGTGCGTGCTACGAGCTCGATGCCGGTGCGCTGTGCCAACTGTTCGAGCGCCTCGCGGAATTCGATGCCCTGTTGCCGCATGACAAAGTCGAATACAGTGCCAGAAGCCTTGCATCCAAAACAGTGATAACTCTGTGAATCAGGGTATACCGTAAATGCTGGCGTGTTGGTATTGGCGTGAAATGGACAAAATCCCACAAACGAACGCCCTGTTTTGCGCAACCGCACATGCTCGCTGATGAATTCAACAATATCAATGCGTTCTTTGATTTGTTCGATGACCCGATTATTTGTCATGAGACCATCTTTGACGTGTGTACCAACCGTGTTAGCCACCCCAAATACGTGGTACGTAGATATCTTGGAATACCTGAGTGGCAAAACGATCTGTCATGCCAGCTACATAATCGACTACCGCCTGACTCAACGGCTCACCACGGGCCGTGTTGATTGCCATAATATCAGCAGGGATTTTTTCAGGATGGGTCATAAAGTGCTTAAAGAGTAGATCAAGCATTTGTTCCACTTTGGGGTCTTCGGTTTTGGCTGCTGACCCGAGGTAGACATGCTGGTACATAAACTCGCGGAGTGTATTGGTCGCATGTAGCACCGTCGGGCTCATGTGGAGTTCGATGACTTCGGGGGCATCGTTCTCACCTGTGGCCCACCAATTCTGATCAATGAGGTCACACACCATCGTATTGATGCGATCGGCATGCGTCTCTCCGAGAACTGCAATTGCATCGTGTGGCAAATCGGCAGGCGTCAATATACCCGCCCGCAATGCATCATCGATGTCGTGATTAATATAGGCTACCGAGTCTGCCACTTTGATGATTTGCCCTTCAAGGGTACTCGCCACCCCCCACGCCTTGGCGCTAATATCACGGCGTCCCTTGGAGTGCATGTAGATGCCCTCACGGACGACATAGGTCAGATTCAGACCGGTGCCATTTTTTTCGAGCACTTCCACGATGCGCCGGCTCTGTTCGTTGTGACGGAACGAGTGCCCGAGGGCGTGTGAAAGCGCTGTTTCACCTGCATGCCCAAAGGGGGCATGCCCGATGTCATGCCCGAGGCCAATTGCTTCGACCAGGTCTTCGTTGAGGCGCAACGCCCTGGCCACCGTCCGCGCAATCTGGGTGACTTCGAGTGTGTGTGTCAAGCGCGTCCGGTAGTGGTCACCTTGTGGCGCAATAAAGACTTGTGTTTTGTGTTTGAGGCGCCGAAATGGCTTGGAATGCACAATGCGGTCACGATCACGCTGGAAGCTGGTCCGCACCGGTGACTCGATCTCGCTCCGTTCACGCACCGCAGTGTCACTTTTGGCTGCATACGGTGAAAGGGTCTGATGCTCGTTGTGTTCAATCCACTGACGGACGAGGAGATGAGGCTGCGACATAATTCTGACCTCCATTAGTTGCCACAAACGACCACACAAAGCACGCCCCTGCCAAATGGACTGCAATTAGAACCGGGTAGTAGATGGGGTGCGCCAACCGACTTGCGACGTCGAGCACGATGGTGTTGTCTGCAAAGCACGGTACTGCGTCTGGTATCGGTAACAGACACGATTCTACGCGTGCCGCAATAAATGGTGCACCCAAGTAGATGCAGGTCATTGCCAAGCAAATCGTCTGCCATGCAGTGCGCCATCCAAGCCAAAGTCCAATTGTGGCAGTACTGGGGATGGCTACGAGTATCCAGCGCCGTCCCCAATCATCACTTGGGGCACTGCCAGTCCAACTCGTATAGGCAATATAAAATCCGACTGCAATACCCATAAACGCCCACAGATGCCCGAGCGGCGTGGTGGGGATGATATCTGGTGGCGGGAGCGAATTGGTTGCCGATGCGTCGGTGAGCGGTGTCGATGGGCGTGATAATGGTGCATGCGCCGATTGATCTGGTTGTGCGGATAATGGTGCGTCCTGCATGTGTATCACCCTGCGCGATCGTTGTGTCAAATACAGACAGCCGATAGCATGCTGGGCTATCGGCTGTATTGGTACACACAGCGGCAATCTGTCCTAGTTGCCACCCTCGAAGTGTGTGCGATTCTTGGCGATGTACGCACGCATGTTGCCGGGCACTGCATCTTCGGAAAAGATGGCCTCAACCGGACATTCTGGCTCACATGCCCCACAATCAATACACTCATCAGGATTGATGTAGTACTGATCAGTACCTTCGTAGATGCAGTCAACTGGACACACTGAGACACACGATGCATCTTTGGTCCCAATACACGCTTCGGTGATGATATACGGCATGAATATTTCCTCCCTGGGTGCATTTCTCTTATGACACCATGCCAAAAATGATAACACAAAATCACGGGTGGTGTGCGCTAATGATGCCCTGTCTCATAACAATTCCGACAGCGCGCTTCGTACATGTCGAGCCCCCCCACTGCAATCACGGGTGCCGTCGGTGGTGCCGCCTTGCCATCAATGAGGCGCTGTGAACGTGTCGCATATGAGCCGCATTTGACACATATCGCATACAGCTTGTCGACCTGCTCTGCAACGGCCATCAATTCTGCCACAATCGTAAACGGTTGCGCCCGAAAATCCTGGTCGAGCCCGGCCACAATGACGCGGATGCCTTGGTCTGCGAGTTTTTGACAGCCAGTAGCAATCTCCTGTGGCGTACTTTCGATGAATTGCACTTCGTCGATGGCAACGACTTGTGTGCTAGCGGGTACCGCCGTTACGATGTCGTCAATATGTGCCACGGTCACTGCCTCGATGGTTTGCCCATTGTGGCTGACCAAACTCCCCGTACGATAGCGGGTATCCCGGCGTGGAGTAAACGCCAACAGGCTTTGGCGGGCAAGCTGCACATGCGTCAAGCGCCGAATGAGCTCCTCCGTTTTGCCACTAAACATGCACCCGCAAATCACTTCAATGCGTCCGCCATTGGGTAAACGTGTCATAACGATGCTCTCACCACTATCAAAAGATTGTCTGATTATACCGCGCACACCCCATCAAGCAACGCCACCAGGTTATCCCCGAGTGCATCGACCACATACCCGCCTTCTTGGATGATGACCACGGGGATACCGAGTTGTGCGCAGCGACGGCCAATGGTCGTGTAGCACGCGCGGGTCAGCACAAATCCACCCAAGGGGTCACCCGCAAATGTATCGAATCCAGCAGACACTACCAGTGTGGTACACCCCGTCTCAACAATGCGTTGGAGTGCACGATCGACTGCAGCGAGGTAGACGGTATCATCCGTGCCAAATGGCAATGGCATGTTGAGGGTGTAGCCGGCACCTGTGCCATTGCCTGTTTCGTCTGCAAAGCCCATATAGTAGGGGTAGCATTCGTTGGGATGCCCGTGAATTGACACAAACAACACATCATCGCGATCATAAAAAATCTGCTGTGTGCCGTTGCCGTGATGGATGTCGATGTCGAAAATAGCCACGCGCCCACGTCCCGTCAAATGCTGTGCAGCGAGCGCCGCATTGTTGAGATAGCAATAGCCGCCACACATATCGCGTCCCGCATGGTGACCTGGTGGGCGGCAGCGCGCATAGGCGCGGCGTTCGCCTGCATAAATCGTATCCGCCGCCGCATAGGCCAAACTCGCCGAAGCTACACTCGCATGCCACGTATTTTCCACAATGGGTGCACTCAAATCAAATGCATAGTACCCTGCTTCGGCGAGTGGGTAGGGTGACGGGCGGTGCATCCAGCGCACCGCCAGGGTGCTGGGGATGACAGCGCGACTATCGCCACCCACCGCACACCAGCGCGGATAAATGGTCGCCAGATAGTGCAGATAGTCGGCATCGTGGATGGTGTGTAAGAGCGCATCTGGAATACGCTGTGTCGGCGCGATGGCATGGTATCCCGCGCGTTGTAGCGCGGCATCAATGTTTTGGGCACGTGCTGCAGATTCAAATGGCGGGATGAGTGCGCCATCATAGAATTCATGGACAGGTTGATGATCGAGATGATACTGGTCAGCAAAAATCTTCATGGAGGCATGACTTTCATGGGCACAATGAATCGCTCAAGCAGATCATCGAGCAGGCGATCGTGCAATACGGTGTGATGCAAATATACCATACGATGGTATTGTCGTGGTATGCGTGGTGGTATAATGGCGCCATTCCACACCACCACCGAGAAAGAGGCGTGATCATGACTTGTAGTGTGCAAATATCACTCGATTTACACGATATCGCTGATGCCTTGCATGTAGCCGACATTGCAGTGGCTGCTGGTGTCGATTGGCTCGAAGCAGGCACCGGGCTCATGGTCGAGCAGGGCTTGCACGTGGTGACCGCCCTGCGTCAACGATTCCCTAGCCATCCCATCGTTTGCGACTTCAAGGTGTGTGACGGTGCGCGCTATTTTGCCAAAATCGCGCATGCCGCTGGCGCCACCCACTTCGATGTGATGGCAGCATCCCACGACGCTACCCTGCGTGCTGCTGGTGATGCGGCCCGTGAGCTCGGGCTTGTGGCTATCGCCGACATCATGTTTTGTGCTGATCCTGTGGCAGCTGCCGTGCGTGCCGAGGCACTCGGCGTGCAGATGATTGGCTGGCATCTGGGGCTCGACCATCGCAACGACCATCGCCACCTGCGTGCCATTGACGGCCTCGCTGACGTGCTCAAGGCTGTCAAAATCCCCGTGCAGGTAGTTGGTGGACTATCGGTTGCTGATGCGATTACGGCGGCACGTCTCGGCGCTGCTTCGGTGGTCATCGGCGGCCCACTCGTGCCTGCTGATCGGGGTGCCCAGCTTGCTGATACGCTGCGGCAGGTGGTGCAAGGGGTGCGGTAAGCGCACATATCATTCGCCCCTACCATACTCCATACCATGTAGCAAATTTGTGCTACTATACGCATAGTGTTCTACCAGAAGTGGGGTGTGCCATGCCCAGTCCACAACGTGATTTATTTGCTGATAGCAGCGCCCAAGAGCTGCAGCGCCAAGCGCCGCTTGCGGCACGGATGCGCCCCAAAACATTGGATGAGATGGTCGGGCAACAGACCATCATCGGTGATGGGCGCATCTTGCAACGTGCCATCGAACATGACACGCTTTTTTCTATGATTTTGTGGGGGCCACCTGGTTGTGGCAAAACTACGCTGGCGCGTGTCATTGCTGAGCATACCAAAGCCCACTTCGAGCCGTTGTCGGCCGTCACTGCGGGCGTCGCCGATTTGCGCCGTGTGGTCAGTGAGGCGCGTGACCGCCTCGGCATGTATCGCCAGCGCACCGTGCTGTTTATCGACGAGATTCACCGATTCAACAAAGCCCAACAAGATGCTGTCTTGCCCCATGTCGAAGACGGCACCGTCATCCTCATCGGTGCGACCACTGAGAATCCATCGTTTGAAGTCAACCCGGCGTTGCGCTCGCGGGCGCGTATTTTTGTGCTGGAGTCACTCAGTGACGAGCAGCTTGGTCTGCTGATTGACCGTGCAGTGACAGACCGTCTCAATGGCCTCGCCACCCTCGAACCCCTGCTTGCTACTGATGCCCGTGGCTACCTGATTGACATGGCCAACGGCGATGCGCGCGTGGCGCTCAACGCCCTCGAAGCCGCCGTATCTGCCAAAGCGCCTGGTGTGGGTGGCAAACGCCTGATTACCGTGGACGACATGCGCGAAGCCCTGCAAAGCCGCGCCACGCGCTATGACAAAAACGGTGAGCTCCACTACGATGCCATCTCAGCTTTGCATAAATCAATTCGCAGTAGTGACCCGGATGCCGCGTTGTATTGGCTGGGCCGCATGCTCGAAGGTGGCGAAGACCCGCTCTACATCGCGCGGCGCATGATGCGCATTGCGGTAGAGGATATCGGCCTCGCCGACCCGCAGGCTATCGTGATTGCCACGGCCATTCAGCAGACGGTACACTTTCTCGGTCAGCCTGAGGGTGATTTGGCCCTTGCCAACCTGGTACTCTATCTGGCGCAAGCCCCCAAAAGCAACGCTGCCTATGTGGCCTACAAGCAAGCGCTAGTAGATGTAGCGCAGACGCGCAACGACCCTGTACCGCTCCATCTACGCAATGCTCCCACCAACTTGATGAAAGGACTGGGGTACGGGCGTGGCTACCAGTATGCCCACGATGCTGCCGATGCGCAGGTCGACCAGGTGCACTTCCCCGACAATCTGCGCGGGCGGCGCTATTACCATCCCAGCGACCGTGGCTTCGAGGTGCGGGTTGCCGAACGACTGGCCTGGCGCGAGGAGCTAGCCAGCGTGCAACCCGCGCCTGTGCCCGATCCTGCACCTGCGCCGCCACCACGGACACGGCAGGCGCCCGCATCCCCCGACCCCCAGCAGGTGGCAGGCGAGGAGTCACAAATCGTCGATGATGTGGTGCTACCGCCACGTCCACCGCGACGCGGGCGGAGCTAAGCATGCGGCGCTGGAATATGTGGCAGTGGGCGCTGTGTGCGCATGGGGTGGTGCTAGCGGTTGCGATGCTCATCTGGCTACGCACGCTACCGTACTTTTTGGCGACTCCCAGTCAAATCGACTTCCGGAGCTACTACGATGCCGCTGTGGCGTTGCGCACCGGAGAGCCCATCTATCTGGCACCCGCTCCTGGCACAATTCCCTTTTTGTATCCACCGCTCTTTGCCGTGCTCTGGGTGCCACTGACGTGGTTGTCATACCCCACGGCCGCCACCTGCTGGTACCTGCTCAACCTGTGTGCGTGGGGTGCACTGGGAGTGCTGGTGGTGCGTCGTTTCTCTATGCCCAGCTGGCCCAAACGCCTACTCATTATCACGCTCATCGTGCTCCCTGCTATGAGTGATACCGTGCTACTCGGGCAAATCACCCACTTCATCACGCTGGCAATGCTCTTGGTCTGGTATGAGCTCCGACGGCATCGTTCTATGATGGCTGGTGCCGTGGCCGGTATAATCATGGCCGCCAAGGTGCAGTTGAGTGGGTTATTTCTGGTGTTTTTCTGGCAAAAACAGTGGCGCGCCAGCCTGACTGCCGTTGTTACCATGGTGCTTGTGGTGCTCGCTGGCGTGTGGTGGTGGGGCTGGGCGCTGACAGCCACATGGATCGATATAGTACGCATCAAAGCCGCCGTCAGCGTCACACATCCCGTCAATCAGTCGCTGTGGGCTGGCGTGACACGATTATTCCAGGAGACGATCATCCAAACGGGTGGGATTGCCCCGACGACCATTGCCCCGTTGTGGTCACAGCCAATCCTCGCACAATGGGTACCGGTCATGCTGGTGATGGGTGTGGCGCTGGGGACGCTGTGGTGGTGTTGGCGCTATGCAGCTGATGCGCTGACCAATCTGGTGTGTGCCATCCCCGTCATGCTATGGTGTGCACCTGTCAGTTGGGAGTCCTATAGTGCGCACCTCGTTATTCCCTTGGCGTGGTTGTGGCAACGTGCACGTACGCCCACACAGCTCTGGCGCCTGACACTCATCATTGCCTTGCTCATGGTGCAACGCCTGTGGCGTGTCTGGGTGGGGGTATGGCCGACCCCGCTGGTACTGATGTCTGGTATGCTCGCCACGGGTGTCGTCTGGTGGAGCGTGCTGACGGAGCGCCGTGCCCGTGGTATGATGGAGCACACCATTACCCACGTCATGCACGAGGAATAATATGTCCAACATCGATATGCGCCAAGCCTTCGACTTTTCGCAGCGCCGTGTGCTCATGAGTGGTGGCAGTGGTGTGCTGGGTCGGAGCATGGTGCGCGCCCTCGTTGCCCACGGTGCGCATGTGGTGTTGCTCACGCGCAACCCTGACCAGGCGCAGGCGCACTTCGCCGATCTGCCACCACCACAACTCGCCTATGTTGCCGCCGATTTGGGTGCTGCCGACCAGATTGCCACGGCAGTTGCGCAGGTGCTCACACTCGGACCAATTGATACCCTCATCAACGGTGCGGGTGGCAATCGCCCCCAGGCTACCACGGGCGCGCAGTCGTTTTTTGCACTGCCAGCCGCCGCCATGCACGAGGTCGTCGATGTCAACCTGTTTAGCGCCATCCAGCTATCACAGCACGTTTTGCCACATTTTGTGGCACAGGGGCATGGCGTGGTGCTCAATATTTCGTCGGTGAGCACGGTGCGTCCGCTGACGCGTGTGGTCACCTATTCGGCCGCCAAAGCGGGGCTTGACACCTTTACGCGCTGGCTGGCCACACACATGGCGCTGGAATACTCACCCACTATTCGTGTCAATGCGCTGGCGCCAGGCTTCTTTTTTACGGAGCAGAATCGCTTTCTACTCCGTGAAGCCGACGGGCAGACACTCACGCCACGTGGGCAGCAGATTTTGGCACATACTCCCATGCAACGCTTCGGTCACCCCGACGATTTGGTGGGGGCGATGCTGTGGCTCTTGTCGCCTGCTTCGGCGTTTGTGACTGGGCAGGTCATTACCGTGGATGGTGGTTTTTCGGCATTTAGTGGCGTCTAGACAACAGGAGGATTCCCATGCATGCAGTGCTGGACGATGTGCAACTTGCGTCACAGATTCAGGCTGGTATTGCGCAACGTGATTTTCGTGGGCAACGGGTGCTCGTGCTCATCCCCGATGCCACCCGCACCATGCCCATGCCACGCTACTTCACCATCGTGCGTGCCGCCCTGCGTCGTGCTGGTGCACACCTGCAGACATGGATGGTGGCACTGGGGACGCACCCTGCCATGGATGCCACCGCCCTCAACCAGCTCCTCGGCTGTGATGTGGCGCAGGTGTGCGTCAGTGAGCCCGACATCCAGGTGCTCAACCACACCTGGCAGGATCCACAGACGCTGGTGCAGATTGGTACCATTGACAGTGCTACGATGACCCGACTCAGTGGTGGGCTGTATACGGATGACGTGCCGGTACGCATCAATCGCGCCGTGCTGACGCACGACCACATCGTGATTTGTGGGCCCGTCTTCCCGCATGAAGTGGTCGGCTTTTCGGGGGGCAACAAATACCTCTTCCCGGGGATTTCGGGCCCCGATGTCATCAACGCCACGCACTGGTTGGGCGCACTGCTGACCTCGTACGCCATTATCGGCACCGCCAACACAGCAGTGCGTGCAGTGATTGACCAGGCGGCTGCACTGATCCCCACCCAGCGCTTTGCCATTTGTAGCGTGGTGACACCAGCAGGCGTCCATGGGGTATTCGTGGACACGCCCGAACGGTCCTGGGCAGCAGCGGCCGCTTTGTCTGCTCAGATTCACATCCGCTGGCTCGACAAACCGGTGCAGCGCGTGATTGCCGTGTTGCCTACGATGTATGATGAGCTGTGGGTCGGCTCCAAAGGCATGTACAAAAGCGAGCCTGTGGTCGCCGACGGTGGCGAAGTGGTGATTTATGCGCCCCATCTGCGCGAAGTGAGTCTAGTGCATGGCAAGTACATCCGCGAAATCGGCTACCACGTGCGCGACTACTTCCTCGGCCAGTGGGACAAATTCAAACACGTGCCCAAGGGGGTTATTGCGCATTCTACTCACCTGCGTGGTGTAGGCACGTGGCGCAACGGTGTCGAGCAACCGCGCATCACGGTCACACTAGCCACCGGACTGTCTGCGGATGACTGCCACGCCATCAATCTCAACTACGCTGATTACCGCACCATCGACCCGCAGACCTTGGCGGCGCAAGCCGACCCCGAGTGTCTCGTCATTCCGTATGCCGGTGAGTTTTTGTATCGTTTACGGTAGGAAAAAACCACATGGCCGAGGATTTTGTGTACGAGTGGCGCGCCGTGGGGGTGCACTGTCGCGTGGTGAGTAGTACGCCACTCGCGCGAGAGGTGCTCGTGCAACAGGTCGAAACGTGGGAACAGACGTTGAGTCGCTTTCGTCCTGATAGCGAGCTCAACCGGCTCAATCGCCAGCGCCGCATGCGCGTGTCAGCCACGCTCCATGCCGTAGTACTGGCGGCGCTTGAGGTCGCACAGTGGAGCAACGGTTTGGTGGTACCGAGTCTCGGTCAGCACATTAGTGCCAGTGGCTACGACCGCACTTTTGCGGCAGTGCCATTTGACCAACCCACGACCATTGACCCATTGGTGGTGCCTGATTGGCGCGCGATTGTGGTCAATGGCCGAGATATCACGTTGCCGCCGCACTTGCTCCTCGATGTGGCTGGCGTTGCCAAAGGCTGGATGGCTGCGCGTCTCGTAGCGTTGTGTGCACCGCCACACGGGCGCATGCTGGTGCAGATTGGTGGCGATATGGCGGTGACGGCGCCTGATGCACAGGCGGCATGGTGTGTGGCCGTGGATCATCCCTTTCAGACGAAGCCGGCTGGACATATTGCGTTGTTTGAGGGGAGTGTGGCAACGTCGAGTGTGCACGAACGGCGCTGGATGCGCGGTGGAGTGCCGGTGCACCACATCATCGACCCACGGACGAGTTTGCCGGCGGTCACTGACGTGGCGACAGCGACGGTGATTGCCATGGATGCGCATGTGGCCGAGGCTGCCGCCAAAGTGGTGCTGATGATGGGCCGGCACGCCGGGTTGACATGGCTCACCAGCTATGGCTTGCCAGGGCTGGTGATTGATGCGGGCGGCGTGACGCATACCAATGCGGCGTGGCAACCTTTTATATGGCCAGAAAGCAATACCAATGACTGACACATCACCCACCAATTCACGCGCACGTCGTGACGAAGACCCGATTGCGGTACTTGATGCGCTCAATGCGCAGTACTCGTGGCGCAATTTGTTGAGCTCGCTCGCAGTCGGGCTCGTTGTGGGCGTTGTCATCGCATGGCAACTCATCCCCACCTACATCATCAGCATGGTGCAAAGCATGCAGGGCGATGCCCCCAAAGTCTTTTGGTATGTGTCGCGTTCAGCGGGGGTCATCGCCTTTGTATTGCTGTGGCTGAGCATGGCATGGGGGTTGCTGTTGACCACCACCATCGGCAAACAACTCGGCAAAGTGGCGCCAATTGTTGACTTGCATCGCCATTTTTCATGGCTGACCATGGCCTTCACTATGGCACATGTGGTGGTATTACTCGGCGATCGCTATGCAAATTTTTCGTTGGCGGTGTTGTTTGTGCCACTCATTGGCAGCGGTCCAGCCTATCGCCCCTATGCCATGGCGCTGGGGCAAATTGCCACCTATCTCATCGTCATTGTGACCTGTAGTTTTTGGGTACGCACGTGGACCGGCCAAAAAGCGTGGCGGGTCATCCACTATGCCAGCTTTGTGGCATTTGTGGGTGCTGGTATCCATGCCTGGTTGCATGTCGATGCCATGAATAGTTTGTTTTGGCTCTATGCACTATCTACTGTCAGCGTGCTGTTTTTGAGTATATTGCGCGTATTGACGGCTGTTTCACCACCGACAGCTGAACGCACATAAAAATTGCTGTGGTATGGGTGCAACAGGGAACTTTTGGTATTGATACGGCGTCATCCCTGCAATAACGCTATCGATGTGTCTGTGCGAGGGATGTATGCGCCTCAAATTAGTAATGGCAACCGGGATTACGGTGTTTATCACCGTGATGGTAGTAGCGCTGGTTCAATACGGATGGCAGACACCAACGCCAGTAAACGATAATGGTGCTGCACCCACGGCAACAGCTATTCCTGCTACCGCAGTTGCATATGCGACACCACGTCCTGTTGTTGATGCCGAAGCAGTGCAACAACGTGAAGCCACATTTCAAGCACGTCTGGCTGCGGCCAACGCGGCTATTGAGGCATCTGCGGCCGAATTAGCAGCTGCCAAGCAAGCCCAAGCTGATCTTGCAAACAAATACAACACGTTGGCACAACAGCAGCAAACACAACCGCGCCAAGTCATGACTGCGACACCACTGCCAGTTGTTGACACCCAAGCCACCACGACGACGCCTGCGGTAATGGCGATGGATGTGGCCCTCGCCGCCGTACAAATGCGTCATCCAGTGGCAGTGCTGTTACAGAACCCTGAAATGGTGATGTATGAAAATACGCAGGCGTATGAATTTGTCTTTGACATGGGCACCGTGTATGTGACTGCATACGACGGTGCACTCTTGTATGACGGGATTGCAGTAAACGCACGGGCAGTGGCCGATGTACGGCGCGACCGCAATCCGCCACCAGGTCGTCGCGGTGATGATGGCGATCAGCATCATCGTCACGATGATGACAATCACCACCATGACGACCAGCACGAGGAAGACGATGACTAATCAGGCAACACCGCGCCGCAGCACATCAACAGGCGAGCATGTGATTGATCGCAAATACGTCCAAAAAGTCAAAGCCGCCCACGAACAACGTGAACGCTCATTGGCGCGCATGGTGATTACCGCTCTGGCTACCTGTGGTACGTTGGTTGGCTGGATGCTGTTTGCCAAACCGGTCACCTCTACCAGTCAACCGTCCGATGCGGTCCCCAGCGTGCCTGTGGCGACCACTGAACCGTTACCGCCCACCGCCATCGTGTTGTCTGTGGCGGCTGCCCCCATTCCCACCGTTGTGCCACTGCCGACGTTTGCGCCATTACCCACCTTGGTGACAGGCGATTATGTGGTGGTCGTTGCTGGGGTTGGTGAAGTGACAGCACCGAGTGCGCCCGACCAAGCTAATCCCCAAGCACCTGTAGTTGCCCCAGATGCCATGCCAGCACTGCGTGTGGTCACCATGCCCGTAATCCCTGCTCGTCCAGGTCACCCCAACCCATCCGCACCCAATCCTGGTGGTCATACTGGGGGATCCAAGTAGCGATGCATGGCCTATGCGTTGCTACCATGGGTGGGGATGCGCACAAAAAGATACAACAGCACGACACACCCTGCACCTACGACGAGTGCCAGAGGTGCGCCACTAGCGCTGATGGCTACGAGTGTATCGCCACGCCCGAGCCAGGTGGTCATGTTGGTCACCAACAAGCCACCAAACGACGGTACCCCGATGAGGGTGACTGCATGCAGACTCATCACCCGTCCGCGTAACTGACTCGGCACGTCGAGTTGGAGCATGGTGGCAATCATTGTAGTGGCAGCCGTACCAATGACGCCCACAAGCACGAGCATGATGGTGCCCAGCCACCACCACGGGCTGAGGGCAAATCCTGCTAATGTGAGGCCAAAGAGTAATCCTGCAATTCGCAAGTTGCGCCCATTGGGGGTGATGTGCGGTAGTGATGCAAGCCCGAGCGCACCAATCATGGCTCCCGCACCCGCAGCTGACAACAAAATACCGTACCCTTGGGCATCGATGCGCCAGATATCGTCAGCGTATACGGGTAACACTTGTTGGTATGACCGTCCAAAAATAGACATAATCGTTGATACAAACAACAGTACCCCAGTCAGTTTGTGGGTGAAGGCATAGCGCACTCCACCGAGCAGCGCTTCTGTCAGTGTGGTTGTGTGCGGGGCATGTGTGGCGTCAGTAGGCATCTGACTCACCGCATAGATGACGGCGACAAAACTCATCGCGTTGCCCAAAAACAACCAACCTGCCCCTAGTGTTCCCAGCAGAAATCCTGCGAGTGCTGGGCCAACCAATGCGGCGCCGTTGTAGGTGGCCGAATTGAGTGCTAGTGCATTCATTAAGTCGCTGCGGGGCACGAGGGTGGGGATGAGTGCTTGGCGTGTCGGATTATCGACGGCGAGGAGCGTGGCATTGAGAAAGGTGGCGACCAGAATCAGCCACGGTGAATTTAGGTCAGCAAATGTAAGCAGTGCTTGTATGAGCGCTAACATGAGCATGCTCCACTGCGTGATTTGCAGGATACGTGCGCGTGGAAAGCGATCAGCCAAGTACCCACCCACGGGGGGCAAGACAATCATGGGGATGGCGAATGCCAACCCCATCCAGCCGAGATAGCGTGGGTCGTTGTTGGTCATCTTGTAGATGAGCCAATTCTGTGCCACGTTTTGCATCCATGTGCCCATATTCGAGACAAGCAAACCGCTCCACAATAGCCGATATGGGCGATGCTGGAGCGATGGGTATTGCCGTGCAAACATGATGTTCCTTTGGGGTGTGCCCCTAGTCGAAACTCAACATTCCTTTGATGACACCACTTGCAGGGTCACGCCATGTGGTCATGCATTGTGCGAGTCCGGTTGGGTCGGTCTGGTGTGTGGCCCAGGCTGCCACGTCGATGTGTGGCAGTGCTGCAATGACTGCATCGAAGTCTTGGGCGGTCGCATTGCGACTCGCCTTGACGGTGATTTCGCGGCGGTGCAAATCAGGGTCACTGAATTGGAGCTGGCCTTGGATGAGACCGAGTAGTACTAATGTACCCCCGTGCCCCGGCAGGAGAAATGATGCCTCCATGGCACCTTTGTGACCAGTTGCATCAATCACCACGTCAGGCGCTTGTCCTCCGCATAATTCGTGGGCTTCGCGCGCAGGCGTATCGCTCGGCGCGGCACTGGCTGCTACCAGCCCGTGTGTCTGTGCAAAGGCGCGCCGAATGGGGCTCGGGTCGAGCGCTGTGACGTGTAATCCGCGTTCGCGTGCGGCCAAGGCAGCGCCCAGTCCAATCGGGCCAAGCCCGACCACGAGTATGCGATCGTCGGCACGAGCAGCAGCGCGCCGCACCGCATGGAATCCAATCGAAAGCATCTCTACCAGTGCCAGCCCTGCGACACTCGCCCCATGCGCATGGTGCAAATGGTCGGCTGGCACATTGAGGTATTCGCGCATGCCGCCGTCAATGTGCACACCAAGCACTTTGAGGCTACTACAGCAGTTGGTCAGCCCACGCTGACAGGCATGGCAGGTGCCGCATTCGAGATAGGGGCGTACCGCCACCGTATCACCGACAGCCACGTTGTGCACGTCGACACCACACGCCACCACTTCGACGGCGAGTTCGTGGCCGAGAATGCGCGGATAACTAAAAAAAGGTTGATTACCCGTAAATGCGTGTAAATCGGTGCCGCAAATCCCAACGCGCCGTACGCGTACCTGTGCTTCACCACGACCTGGGAGGGCAGGACGTGGCGCATCGCACAGCTGCAAATCGCCGATCGCCTGCAAAACAAGTTGTTGCATAAGTGGCATGCTCGCTTGATTGGTTCGTAATTGCTCTGTACCGATTATCACATAAATTTAGCGGAGTGCAAATTGCTGTGCAAAAAACTCTGTCATGTGTGCGGCTCCACACGACCGGCGCTCGACGAAGACCGTTGGTAGCTTGACGTTGGAGACTGGTATGTGTGGGTCTTGAATGCGCAATATTAACTGTTCAACCGCAAATGCTCCCATCAGTGTGGTGGGTTGCTCTGCCACAGTAAAAAACGGAAAAATCATATTTGTGTGTTCGAAATCATCGAATGTTGCAATGGCAATATCATGTGGGATGCGCAAGCGTAGCTCGGTACAGGCATGTACGATACTTGTTGCAGCAATCGTGTTGGTGGTTACAATGGCATCAGGGCGCTGCGCATGTTGCAGCATATTGAGCGCTGCCTGGTAATCACTGGGCGCATCATCACTTGTATGGGCAACCACAATCGTGGCATCAAATTGGATGCCCGCAGTATCGAGTGCCAAACGGTAGCCGTGTAGCCGATCACGGGACGTCGAAATATGGATATCGCTACTCATGAATGCAATCCGCCGATGCCCAAGTGCTATCAAGTGCTGTGTGAGTGAGCGCATGCCTTGTACGTTGTCACTCTGTATCACATCCAAATCAACTCCGGGAACCTCGCGGTCAATCAGAATTAATGGGCAACCGTGATGCATGAACTCGGTGAGTACTGGTGCAGAATCATCGTTTGATGCAGTCATGATAATACCATCAACTTCGCGGTTTCGCAGCTCGGCGAGGAGTCGTCGTTCGTGATGATGGTTACCATGACTATTACAGATAAATACACCAAAGCCATGCCGACTCGCAGCTAATTCCACACCCAGACTGATGCGTGTAAAAAACGGTTCACTGAGATTTGGTACGATGAATCCAAGTGTTCTGCTGGTGTGTGACGTGCGTGTGCGCCGTGGTGGTTTGGCAACATACTGCAGTTGTGCAATGGCGTCGAGGATGCGCTCCCGTGTCTCGGGATGCACTGTTGCCGTACCATTAATAACCCGCGATACAGTCATCGCAGATACCTGCGCACGGTGTGCAACATCTCGAATCGTCGCCCCTGACGCTTTCTTGTGTAACGACATACTGAGTGATTCTAGACGAGGGAATGAAAGGTTGGATGAAGTTAATTATAGTAAACGCTATTTATAATACCGTGATGTGAGTTTTTATTCAATATGATGCAGAACAGTTGTTCTCATGAAATTCTCATAAATATTGTTACAATATGGTTTATCGCAATAGGGATTGCATCTGTTCCGTCATTCATCGTGTGCTCATAGTGTTTTCACGTCAAGTTTAGGTTGGACTGGCATAGTATGTAATGTACAGAGCGCCACAGATGTGGATTTGGCGTTAAATGGAGAAAAACATGGCACGTGGAAATGGTTTTTTACTTATCGTAGTGTTGATTTTGACACTCATCGGCGGGGCTGTGCTGGGCGCAGTTGCAGGGGCTGGAGTATCGTTATATGTGATGCGGCAAAGCCCGCGCGTGGTGACTGCTGTGGTTGATGGTGTCCCCACCAGCAAGCCGGCGCGTGTCCAAGAAGTTGTTCCCACCGAGGTACCTGTGTTGCCGACACAACTGCCCAGCACAACGGTTGTGCCCGCAGATGGGGCAACTGCGGCTGTTGCCATCCCCGATGTCGTCGCCAAAGTTGGGCCTGCAGTGGTTACCGTCATCAACAACGATCAGCGAGGGCAGGTTGGTAGTGGTTCGGGTGCAGTGATTAGCCCGGACGGATACATTATCACGAACAACCATGTGGTTGATGGAGCGTCATCGTTGGACGTAATTTTTTCGGATGGTACATCACGTACTGCCACACTGGTTGGTGCAGACGCATTGATGGATTTGGCGCTCTTGAAAGTGGATGGAGCTGTGCCTACCTATATTCCCATCGGTGACTCAGATGCTCTCCGTCAGGGTGAAACGGTCATCGCCATCGGTAGTCCACTCGGCGAATACAAAAACAGTGTGACTGTGGGGGTAGTGAGTGCGCTCAACCGTAATCTAGACGGCGGTATGCCTGAAGGTCTCATCCAGACGGATGCAGCCATCAACAACGGTAATAGCGGTGGCCCACTCATCAACATGAATGGCGAAATCATCGGTATCAATACCATGGTGGTGCGTCAGAGTGGTAACAGTACGGTGGTCGAGGGGTTGGGTTTTGCCATTCCATCCAATGTGATGCGTCGTGTCAGTGAGCAACTCATCGCCAAGGGCGAGGTTCGTTATCCGTTCCTCGGCATCACATACGTCATGATTACTGCGGATATCGCAGAGCAATACCAGCTTGATGCCAAACAAGGAGCCTATGTGACCAGTGTCATTGATGGCGGTCCAGTGGCTAGTGTCGGTCTCCGTGCAGGTGATGTGATTACGGCATTCGAAGGGGTCAGGCTTGGGCAGCAAGCATCACTCCCCGGAGTATTGCTCCAGCATCAGCCTGGCGATCAAATCGTACTAACGGTACTCCGTGATGGACAAGAGTCAGAGTATACTGTGACATTAGGGGAGCGCCCAAAGAATAGCTAAGCGATGCCGCCGTGGGAAACCTGGCGTGCAGGAGCCCACACCATGCAACACGTAGCTCTATCTGATGCCATCCACCCGCTGGTTCTCACACTCGATGTGGGGACCAGCGCCGTGCGTATCCTCTGTTTTGATGCACGTGCGCGTAGCGTGACCGGTATCGAGGCTCGACAACGCATCGACGTCACCACCACACAGTATGGTGCTGCCGAAATTGATGTGGATCACCTGTTTACCCAGTGTGTGAGCGTCATCGATGACATTCTGCACCAACTTGGACCAGCAACAAGCGCTGTAGCGGCTATCGGGATGGCCACCATGGCAACGACCATGGTAGGCGTCTCTGCCGCTGGTGTCGCAGTGGGTCCGCTACGGACCTACGCAGACACACAAAGTGACGCCATGGCACGCCAGTTGCGCCAGACCCATGACGAGGCACGATATCATGCGCAGACGGGGTGTTTGCTCCGCCCCAATTACTGGCCGGCGCGTGCGTTGTGGTTGGCCCAGCAGCATCCCGACGAATGGCAACACGCTAATATGTGGATGACGTGGGGCGAATATCTCGAATGGCGGTGGTTGGGTATTCGGCGTGTGTCTTCGAGTAGCGCGGCGTGGACCGGGTTGCTCAATCGTGAAACACTCGATTGGGATGATACGTGGCTGGCTCATGTGGGTATGCCACGCACGGTGTTGGCGCCTGTCGTCGATGTATCACAGCCGCATGTCGGCTTGGCTTCATCATGGGCGTTGCGTTGGCCGGCAGTTCAGCACTGCCGCTGGTTTGCCGCGATTGGTGATGGTGCCGCCGCCAACGTAGGGAGTGGTTGCATTGCTCCGCAGCAACTCGCGTTGACGATAGGTACCACGGGTGCCATGCGTATGGCCATTCCGGGGACACCCGTGCCACCTGCAGGCTTGTGGTGCTACCGTATCGACGGCCAGCATGCACTTGTTGGTGGTGCCACCAGTGAGGGTGGCAACATCTATCAGTGGATGCGCGACACGCTCAATTTTGCTGATGCGAGTGATCGTGACATTGAGACCCAGTTGGCCAGCTATGCCCCAGACAGCCACGGTTTGACGATTGTGCCGTTGTGGGCTGGTGAACGCAGTCCAGGCTGGGCGGGTGATGCACGGGCCACCATTCATGGCATGCATCTGGGTACCACGCCCTACGATTTGCTACGGGCTGCATTCGAGGCCATGGCACTCCGCATCGGTCAAATTGCTGCACGGTTGCCACCCAGCGAACAGGTCATTGCAAGTGGTGGTGCGTTGTTGCGCTCACCCGTCTGGTTGCAGATGTGTGCCGATGTACTCGGTCGGCCACTGACCGCATCAGCAGTCGTCGAAGGCACTGCACGTGGGGTTGCATTATTGGCGTTACGCAGTCTGGCAGTGATTTCACGGCTCGACGCCCTGGGTACCCCACTTGGGGTCACCTATCAGCCTGACATGCAAGCCCACGAGTGCTACCAACGTGCAGCCAACCGTCAGCATGATTTGTACGGCATGGTAGTGCATTATGGTGCACATTCCGACTAAAATAGTGCTAGACTACACCTAATGGATTTACCCGGCAAGGAGAACGACCATGCAACTCACGGTGTTTTATGATTTTTTGTGTCCGGTGTGCTGGCGTGCATCGCGCTGGCTCGATACGGTTGTGGCACACCGCCCTGATATCGCCATCACGTGGCGCACGTTTTCACTCGAGCAAGTCAATACCCCAGCTGATTCTGCATGGCGGATCTGGGAGCAAGACGGTGACGACTATCTGCGCCACGACGGGACTACCAACTGGAGTGGGTTGCACGCCTTTTGGGCGGCTGAAGCCGTGCGGCGTCAATCATCCGCCTTGTTTGATGCCTTTCGCGCGGCCCTCTTTGAAGCACGGCACACCCAAAAAATTGCCTTGAATCAACGGGCGTCTATTGCCACTGTGGCTGCGGCGTGTGGTGTCGATATGGTGCAGTTTACGCGTGATACCCATGATCCCGCAGTCCGAGACATTATTCGGCAAGACTACGAGTATGCCAGGGCACAGTACAGCTGTTTTGGTGGTCCAACACTCTGTTTTGACGATCAAAACGCCGTCTACGTCAAAGTGCGTGATCATGTGCCTGCAAGTGATGCAGTCGCATTGTTTGACGATATTACGCATACGTTTATCAGCCGATCCTATTTGACCGAGCTCAAACGGCCCAACTGACGAGTACCTACTCATGACAATTACCATTCGCCCAATTACCGATTTGACGGGATGTGCTGATTTGCAGAGTATTCATGCTACGATTTGGGGCATGACTGAAGACGAAATTATTCCTACGCACGTCCTTGTTACCTGGGCGACCAACAACTGTGTACTGCTGGGTGCCTATGACCGTAATGGGCCGCAGACGGCGCATGGGATGATTGGTTTTGCGCTCGGTTGGTACGGTGTCTATTATGCGCCCCAGCCACAACTCAAGTATTGCAGTCACATTGTGGGGGTGCTCCCCGAATACCGTGGACGCGATATCGGGCTACGCCTCAAGTTAGCTCAACGTGACACCATTCTGCGTGACGGGCAAACCACACTGATGAGTTGGACGTATGACCCGTTGCAAATCGTCAATGGAAGCTTCAATATCCATCGTCTAGGCGCATCATGTGTCACCTACAAGCGTGATGTCTACGGTGAAATGACCGATGCGCTAAACGCAGGGGCACCGAGTGACCGATTCCAAGTGGATTGGTGGATGGATAGCGAACGAGTGACTACGCATCTTGCGCAGACGTATCCTGTCTGGGATGCTGCAACAATGGCATTCCCTGTGCAGGTACGCGATAATATGCCGTATGCCGATAGTATGCCTGCCTGGGATGGTCAGGTGGTGGCTATCCCGCTCCCCGAGCAGCTTGCCATGCTCCGTACCCACGACAAAACGCGCTTGGCCGCCTGGCGCATGATGCAACGGAGCTACTTTGAAGCCGCATTTGCTGCCGACTACGCAGTAGTCGATTGTGTCAACATACCAGGCCGCGGTTGGTGCTATATTTGCTCACCTGCTGCACCCAAATAGGAGGATGACAATGCGAATCCAACAAGTCGAAATGCGCCGTATCAACCTACCCTACGTGGCTCCATTTGAGACGAGTGGGTGGCGCGAAGAAGGCAGTCATGCCGTGATTATGCGTATCACCGCAGATGGTGTCGACGGCTGGGGCGAATCACCGGTGGGCCCCGCTCCCTGGTACAACGAGGAAACGTCGACGACAGTTATGCACATTGTTAAAGACATTCTTGCCCCCATGTTGATGCGCACTGACATTGCGAAACCTGACGACGTCCAAAAACTGTTTACCCCTGTGCGTGCTAATCGCATGGCACAGGCTGGTCTCGAATTCGCTGTCTGGGATTGGTTCGGGCGTACAACCAACACCAGCCTCAAAACAATGCTCGGTGGTGTGCGTAATACCGTGGCCGTAGGTGTCAGCGTTGGCATTCAAAAGGACATCGACACGTTGTTGCGTGTGGTCGGTGATTATGTGGCTGCTGGCTATTCACGCATCAAACTCAAAATCAAACCCGGTTGGGATATTGAGCCCACGCGTGCGGTGCGCAATGCCTGGCCCAACATTTTGCTCCAAGTTGATGCCAATAGCATCTACACCCTCGACGATGCTGAGCACCTCGCCCAGCTCGATGAGTTTGGGCTGCTGCTCATCGAACAACCACTCGCTCACGATGATATTATCGACCATGCCAAACTCCAACAAGCACTACGCACCCCCATCTGTCTCGACGAAAGTATCGTGTCGCCCGAGCATGCACGCTGGGCCATCGAACTACGTGCGTGTGGTGTCATCAACATCAAACCCGCCCGTGTCGGTGGCTTTGCTGCATCCAAACAAATCCATGACATGGCATTGGCTGCTGACATCCCAGTGTGGTGTGGTGGCATGCTCGAGACGGGTATTGGTCGGGCAGCGAATGTGGCACTTGCGAGCTTGCCCAACTTTGTGTTGCCAGGCGATATCAGTGCCAATGCGCGCTACTACACCCGTGATGTGGTCAGCAACCCGTTTACGCTCAACAGCGATAGTACACTGACCGTCCCCAATACGGTTGCCAATGGTGCTGATATCGACATGGACTATCTCGATGCAGTGACCACCGAGAAAGTCGTTGTGCGCGCATGAGTGCGCGTGTGTTAATTGTGAATGGGTTGCCTGGTGTCGGCAAAACAACCCAGGCGCAGGCACTGGCACTGCGCCTGGGTTGGCCGTTGCTCACCAAAGACATGTGCAAAGAATCCCTCTTTGATACGCTCGGGTGGAGCGATCGTGCTTGGTCACACAAACTCAGTCTGGCGAGCATGGCGCTGTTGTTTGTGTGGCTCGAAGCCGAACTTCGCGCGGGCCGTGATTGTATCGTTGAGGCCAACTTTGAATCAGTGCGTGATACGCCCCGCCTGCACGCATTGGCCACAACATATGCAGTGCGTTGGGTGCAACTCCTCGTGGTGTGCGATGGCGAAACACTGTGGCAACGCCATTTGGCGCGTGGTGCGAGTGGGTCACGCCATCCTGGTCATCTCGAAGCTGCCGTTGCCACCGAAATGCGTGATCGTCTGCGTGTAGGGCGCACCGATGCAGTACAGCTGGCGGCACCCTGTATTGAGCTTGATACCACTGACTGGCGTGCGATTGATATCGATGATGTATGTGTGCGCATTCAACATGCCTTTGCACTACACTAATCGGATAGCGTGATGGTGGATATGTTGGTGCAGTATGATTGCACCGAAATGTACATATTTATGTATATGAAAATAGTTGAATTTTTGATATAATAACAGCATATCAATACCGAACAAATCATGCAATCTGTTTCCGTAGATGATGTTGACAGTTCCTGCGAATGCGGACTGTGACGTAGAGAAAGGAGTATGCCATGTCAGATAAGCCGACGACACAGTTTCGTGTTACCGGATTTTGGCTGGCTGGGCTTGGCATGGTAGCCGGGCTCGCAGTGCTATCGCTACTATTGTCGTGGATACCGAGTGCGGTACTCACCGGGTTGCCAGTACTGGCACGAGTAGGATTCGCCATTGCACTCACATTGATACCTGCACTGTTGTGGGTATTTATTTTTATGCGCCAAGATCGACTCGAGCCAGAACCGCGTGAATACGTACTCGGGTTGTTTGTGTTGGGCATTGCTGCTGGAGCCGGTATTTATCGACCGTTGGTCGATTTGTTGCTCTTGGCTGACTGGGGGCAGGGCAATATTGCCATTGTAACCGGCTTCATCGAAGGGCTCCTGCTCAGCGCACTCATCTATGTGGCGGTGCGCATGACTATCATGCCCACCAACGAATTAGATGAACGTGTCGATGGCATGATCTATGCAATTGCCTTTGCCCTGGGTGTTGCAACCGCAGAAGGCATTGTATTGGTCGTGGGGCGCACGGTACGTTCGTATGCGGCCATCGTGCAGATTGTGGCGGTCGATGCCATGCTCGTGGTCGCGCTCGCAATCGTGGTTGGCTATATTCTGGGTATGATTCGCCCTGGGCGTGCCAATGGATGGCTCATGGTCGTTGGTTTGATCGGTGGTGGTGTGGTGTGGGCCGCCCACGATATGGTGCGCCGCACAGTGACCGTTGACCTGAATAGCCACCCGATGTTATCAGCAGTGCCTAGTTTGGTCATCATGTTGGTGGTATTTGGTCTGTTCAGTGTACTCCTCACTCGGGCCTATGCGAATGCGGATACCACCAATGATATGCAGCTCCCAATCGGGCGCGCGGATATTCCTGTTGCAATTGTGACAGTGGTGGTGATCGTCATAGCACTGGTACTCCGTGGTGACATGGTCTATGCCGGCAAAGTGGTGTCACACGGTCCGTTGCGTGTGACGATTCCTGGGGGTATGTTGCCGGTGACACCAGGTGCTGCCTATCCACAGCAAAACTTAAACGGCATACAGTATGACGTGCAGGTACAACCCAGTAGTGGCGATTTGAGTACTGATGCGGCACGAGTGCGCCTCGTGCGTGGTGCTGCATGTCGTGACATGGGTCTGGCCGGTGAAACCCGCACATCAATCAACCAAACCGTCGCTGTCATCCAAGAGTATGTCTGTTTGCCGTCTGAGAGTGGTGCTGATGCCGTGCGTGGTTTTCAGCTCTTGGTCGCAAAAGATGGCACACTCTACACGGTTTCAGTGGCAGGCGCCGAACGGTCTGCGTCGACTGTTGAAACGTATTGGCGCGAGATGCTAGCACGTTTGTCCGTTCAGTAGGACGAACGTGACTGAGAGGAGGAGACAAATATGAAAATCACACGCGCCGTGCTCGTACTCGTGACACTGATGTTGCTCATCAGTTGTTCGGTGCCACAAGTGTCCGTCACAACTAGCGATGCTACCAAAAAACCCGGTCTTGATGTCGATGGGGGCAATAACACTGATGCTCCAGACGGCGGAACTCTCAAGCCGAGCACTGATAACGCCAATGAAAGTGATTTGATCAAGCCAACGGCTGAGCCAGTGGTCAAAAAATCAACATCGACACTCGAATCAGTGATGGCTGCAACGGTGCAGTTGGGTGTACTTGATGCCGAGTGGAATCAGGTTGGTACGTGTACAGGCTCAATCATTGACCCGCGTGGCCTGATTATCACCAACTTTCACTGTATTGGTGATAACGAAACGGGTACATTTTATAATGCCGATGGGATCGACTACGTCTACATGACTCTCGATCCGCGTGATCCGCCCAAGTTGCAGTTTATCGCCCAAACAGTGGATGCCGATGCTGGCAAAGATATCGCAATTATGCGAATTATTGCTACCACCAACGGCGAGCCACCAGCCGATTGTTTGAATCTGCCGTCCATTACCCTCAACATGGATGACGAAGTCAAGATTGGTACCAAAGTGACCTCTGTCGGATACCCTGGCGTGGGTGGCGACACGTTGACGATTGCGAATGGGCAAGTGGTCGGCTTCGACGAGTATTCGATGAGCGGTCAGGGACGCACCTACGAAGCCATCAAGTATGATGCATCAGACTCTGCAGGTATTTCGGGTGGTCCCATCATCAATGAAAACTTTGAGCAGATTGCGATCGCACATGCTGGTCGTGCGGATGCAGAAAAGGGCGGGAAACTCAGTCTGGCACGCCCAATTGCCCTCGCCGATGACCTGATTAATTCATCGAAACTGGTGCGCATTCCCGGTTGTAATGGTGCTGATGCCGCCCAGTTGATTGGGCCAGCTGCCAACAACAGCGCGACCCAAGAGAATAACAGTGGCACCACCGAAGAAACACAAGACCAAACGTACGAAATCTCTGGTCGCGTGCTTGACTCGGTCTCAAGTGAGCCAATCGCTAACTGTTACATCATCATCCTCAAGCCCGAATACAACTGGGCCGATGTCAATTATGATGTCATCGACGACTATATCTGGACATTCGCACTAACGGATAGTAACGGTGCCTACACACTCAAAGTTACCGATACGATGGCGGGTGATTTGGTGTCGTATGGCATGTTTGCCAAGGGGTACGATACGTGGACTGGCGATGACGTCAATCTCCTCAAGATCTATGATGCCGACAAAGACCAATGGATCGATATTTATCTCGATGCATCGGCTCAATAGTCAGTCTGAATACCACATACAAACGCGCCGTGCTTCCGTAGGAAGCACGGCGCGTCACGTTACTTGCAACCTACTAGGCTACACCCCCTCGCACCACCGGATTCTGCAGTGTGCCAATGCCGTCAATGCGAATCCGCACAGTATCACGACTTTCGAGGGTGAAATCATCGCCTGGCACGATGCCTGTGCCAGTGAGCAACAGGACGCCATCGGGGAACAAGTTGTCACGCCCCAAGTAACTGACGAGATCCTCGTAGCGGCGCACAATTTTACTGGTACTGACCTGCCCACTAAACATCGTGCGTCCTGCACGCTCGATGGTGACTTCGATGGTCAGATTTTTGGCATCGGGGATTGCTTCGCTCAAGGCAATCATCGGCCCAATGGCACAACAACGCCCATACATTTTGGCTTGTGGCAGATAAAGTGGATTTTCGCCTTCGATGTCACGTGAGCTCATGTCATTCCCGATCGTGTAGCCGACAATTTCGAGTGCCGGGTTGATGACGAGTGCAAGCTCAGGTTCGGGTACATTCCAGCTGGCATCTTCACGAATGGCGACAGCTTCACCAGGACCAACCACACGGCTGGGCGTCGCTTTGAAGAAAATCTCGGGGCGTGGTGCCGTGTAGACGCGGTCGTAGATGCCACTCTTGGCTGATTCTTCTTCGCGGGCCACACGACTGCGCTCATAGGTGACGCCCGCCGCCCAGATTTCTTGGTCGTCGCTGGGGCGTAGCAATGTGACACTTGCGAGTGATGCCACAGGAGCGACGCCGTGCAAGGCCTGACGCAGGGCACTCCCGGCATCCGTGCGCCCTATCGTCCACCGCAAAAACGCAGTGATGCTGGGGAAGCGAGCAGTGATGTCGTAGACCTGTTCATCGACTACAAACCCAATCCGTACGTGCTGATTTCCGTCTGTGAAACGACAAATATACATGGTGTACTCCTCTTTGCTTAGTGCACTGTTGGAATGCGGCGAATCTCGGGATCTGTGAATATGTCGTGCTCATCGGTGCTTCGTGTCGAAAACTCCGACACGATGCATCCGTGTGGTCCTGCTTGGAACCAGTGTTTGATATTGGGTTGCAGTGTATACTGCTCACCTGGTCGCAAGATGATTTCATGCCATGCGGTGAAATATGCTGCCCGCTCAGTTGGCGGTGCTCCACGAGGATTGGCTGTTGCTGCGCCTTCAACGTACAAATAGACTTCTCCTTGGCGGCAACGGAATGTTTCTTCTTTGCCGGGATCTGTGCCGACTGGTGGGTGTCGATGCTCGGGAAAGAGCTGATTGGCAAAGAGGACGAGCTCTTTGGCACAGC
>JACCDP010059700.1_pt1 | contig 56793 bp, 72 predicted proteins | sample 7445841 | NCBI WGS metagenome assembly JACCDP01 (sample SAMN15323441, study PRJNA562643) | freshwater metagenome | isolation source: river surface water | place: USA:Blue River Watershed | collected 2017-08-17 | reverse complement strand
TGAACGACGTGACCAAGGCGCGCGTGAAGATCGTGCTGGACGAGGTGCCGAGCACCCCGACCTACCGCATGCACCAACTCACCATGCTCACCGAGATCACCAAGTCGCTGCCGCCGCAACTGCAGGGATACGTCATCGACTTCATGATCGAGGCGACCGACATGCCCAAGCGCCACGAGTTGGCCGACCGCCTGCGCAAGGTGGTGGGCATTGCCTCGCCGGAAGAGCAGGACAAGATGGCGCAGGCCCAGCAGCAGGCGCAAGCGGCCGAGATGCAGATGGTCATGCAGGAGCGCCAGGCCAAGATGCAGGAGACGGTGGCCAAGGCGCAAAAGCTGATGGCCGAAGCCCAGAAGATCGCCGCCGAGGCGCAAGCCGGTGGGGCGGTGGGCGAGGCGCAGAACGCGATGCAGACCGAGATGCGCGTGCTCTACGAGCAGATCGCGGCCATGGAAGGGCAACTGAACAACAAGCAGGCCGAGATCCAGGCGCGCTACGCCGCCGAAATGGAAAAGGCCCGCCTAGACGCCGCTTCTAAGGTCGAGGCCGAGCGCGTGAAGGCTGCCAGCACCCAGATGCTGCAGCCGATGTACGACGCGCTGGCCAAGCTGAACAACCAGTTCGAGATGCTCAAGCAAGCAGAGACGACCAACATTCGCCTGCTGCAGCAAGAACTCGAGATGGTCCGCAAGGCTGCCGAAGAGAAGGACGAGCCCGAGGACAAGAAGGAAAGCGACGGCGAGGACAAGGCCATGGCCCAGGTTCTCGCCACGCTGGCCCAGACCCAGGCGGCACTCGCTACGGTGATGGGTAAGCCCCGCAAGACGCGGATCATCGAGGACAAAGACGGCAAGGCCGTCGGCGCCGTTTCTGAACCCACCGACGAGGATTGACTATGGCCAACGCGATTTATCCCCTGTACAAGCAGGCTCTGCTCGACGCAGCCGCCAACACCGACCTGAACGACGGCACCGTCAAGGTGGCGCTGATCGACACGGGCACTTACTCCTACAACAGCGCGCACGAGTTCTACTCGAGCGTGTCGGGCGTGGTGGGCACCCCGCAGACGATCGCCAACACGACCGTGGCCAACGGCCTGTTCGATGGCGACAACGTGACGTTCTCGGCGGTGACCGGCAACAGCGCCGAGGCGCTGCTGATCTACATCGACACCGGCACTGCTGGCACCTCGCGCCTGGTGGCCTGGCTCGACACTTCGGTGACCGGCCTGCCGGTGACGCCGAACGGTGGCGACATCACGATCACCTGGAACGCTTCCGGCATCTTCCAACTGTAAGCCAACTCGTTTGGCGCCCAGTCGTACTTGCCCCCTTACTGAGGTGAGTCATGCCTGCGTTTCCCCCCGGACCACCTGATGGCAGCGGCATAGTTTTCATCACCTTGTCCACCGGCCTGGAGTTGCAGGCCGAGTGGGAAGGTGGCCATTGGTGGAGCCACCTGAACGACAACCCTTTGGCAGCACCCATCGACCAAAGTTATGTGGTGTCCTGGCGGCCCACGGAGTAAGTAGTGGCCGTTGAGTACATCTCAGAAGGCACGGCAGCGTCCGGTGCCGCCGCGATTGCCGTTGGCATACCGGCCACACGGCAGACCGACGACCTTCTGCTGATGCTGGTCGAGACGGCCAACCAGGCCGTCACGCTTTCGGGCGCCGACTCGGCCAACTGGCTGCAAGTCCCGAGCAGCCCGCAGGGCACCGGCACCGCGGGTGGCACCGCGGCCACCGCGCTCACGGTGTTCTATCGCTGGGTAGACGGCACCGAAGCGGGCGTCACGGTCAACGACTCCGGCGATCACCAGACCGCGCAGGTCATTCAGTACCGGGGCGTTCACCGAACCAGCCCGTTCAACGCAAACGCCGGCTCGACTAGAACGACGGCAGGCACCGGCGTCACGTTCCCCAGCGTCGCCACCACGGTAGACAACTGCCTGGTGCTGCTGATGGAAGCGCACTCGCTTCCAGACAGCCCCAGCACAACGATCACCAGCGGGCATACCAACGCCAACCTGACGGGCATCGTCGAGCACCTCGACCAGAACACCAACGCCGGTAACGGCGGCGGCTTCTCGCTGGCGGAAGGCACCAAGGCGACGGCGGGCACCGTCGGCACCAGCACGGCGACGACCACCTCGTCGGTGGGCGGCATGATCACCCTGGCGCTGGCCCCCGCGCCAGCGACTCAGGGTCTAACGCCGAGCAAGTACGACAACACCCAGACGTTCTACGGGCCGACGGTCACGGTGGGCGCGGTCACGATGACGCCGGCGCTGTTCACGAACGACCAGACGTTCTACAGCCCCGAAGTCACGCAGCCGGCGGCGGTGCAAGACCTCACGCCGGCGCTGCTCACCAACGACCAGACGTTCTTTGCGCCCGCGGTCACGACGACCTACAGCCTCGAGCCGGCGCGCTACGACAACGAGCAGACCTTCTACCCGCCGACGCTCACCACGCTGTATGACGTGACGCCGGCGCGGTATGACAACGCGCAAACCTTCTACCCGCCGACCGTTGCGACCACGGTCAACCTGGCCGCCGGCCTGTACAGCAACGCCCAGACGTTCTACGACCCGGCGGTCACGACGACCGTCACGCTGGCGCCGAGCCTGTATAGCGACGGCCAGACGTTCTACGCGCCGATCGTCTCGCAGGGCGCGGTTGTACTTGCGCCGGACCTGTACACCAACACCCAGACGTTCTACACGCCGGTTGTGTCCGCGGGCGGGGCGACGATCGCGCCGGCCCTCTACACCAACACAAGCGTTTTCTACTCGGCAACGGTCGTTGCCGGGGCGGTGACACTTGCGCCGGCGCTCTACACCAACGGCCAGACGTTCTACAGCCCGACGGTGGCGCAGGGCGCGGTGACGCTGACGCCGGACCTGTTCACCGACACCCAGACGTTCTTTGCCCCCACGGTGGCACAGGGCGCGACCACGCTGGCCCCGGCGCTGTTCACCAACACGTCCGAATTCTTCTCGCCGACGGTGACGGTGGGGGCGGTGGACCTGCAGCCAGCGCTGCTGACCAACGCCAGCCAGTTCTTTGCGGCTGCGGTCGCGTCGCGCAACACAGTTGCCCCAGACGCATACGTCAACGCGCAGCAGTTCTTCGAGCCGACCGTCAGCGCGGGCGCTATCACGCTGTCGCCGCCGCTGTTTACCAACACCCAGTCGTTCTTCCGGCCGGCGGTTCAGAGCAGCAGCTACGCCATCACCGCGGCGCAGGCCAAGCTGCTCTACGAGATCTACCTGCTGCACGGCCTCGAGTCGCCGCTGGTGGTGGGCTCGACCTCGAGGGTCGCCGGCGAAGTGCAGCAGACGGTGAGCGAGACGGGCAGCACGGTGACCGTGACCACGACGGCCACGCCAGAATTTGCTGTTGGCGATCCCGGCCTGATGATCGAGGAACTGGCCGCCCTACACGGCCTGACCGCGCCGCTGGTGGTATCGCCGACTACCCGCACGGCTGGCACGATCCAGCAAGCATTTAGCACGTCAGGCAGCACCACGACGGTGACCCGGCAATGAACCTGAACCCGCGCTCGATCTCGCTGCAGGGCATCGGCTTTGCCCCGCGCTTTGTGGCGGTGCAGGGCTTCGCCGACTACGTCGTCGTGCGCCCGGCCCAGGACGCGCAAGGGGCCGGGCCGAGCAGCCGCTACTCCGACCCGGACGCCTACAACCCAGATCGCGTGCGCGAGCGCCTGCGCGCGATCTCGATTGCCGGCCGCGAATACGACCCGTTCGATCCGCGCCTGGTGGAGATCCTCGAGGAAGCGGCCCGGCAGCCCGAGCCGGCAACTGCTGACGAGGGCGACCGCCAGGAACGCAAGCTGGCGCGAACCTTCGCCGTGCGCACGCCCGCGCGCGAGATCCAAGTTCCACTGTTCCGCCCGGCGCTGCGCCAGATGCCGAGCCCGGCCACCGCCAGCGGCGAGGACATGGAAGCATTCGCCCGGCAAGCCGCCGCGGCGGTAAACGAGGAACGTCGTCGCATCCTCATCCTGCTGGCCTCCGTCGAATAGTGCGGGGCACCGAATAATCCAACCATCCGATCGGAGAACCCATCATGTCCACCACCATCAAGTCTCGGCACACGGGCAAGGCCGTCGTCATCTCGAGCCCGATCACGGGCGCCTTTGCCATTACGCCGAACGACTCCACTGACCTCGACGAAACGACGGTCAACATCTACGTCGGCACGGCCGGCACTGCCAAGTTCACGATGTTCGATGGCAGCGTCGTCACCTACGCCACCCTCGCCGCCGGTCGCCACCCGCTGCGCGTCAAGCGCGTCTGGTCCACCGGCACATCCGCCACCGGCCTGGTCGGCGAGGTCTGATCTCCTTCAGCAGTTGTCTCCTCCGGACTTAGGCCCGCCACTTGGCGGGCTTTTTTTTCATAAGCAAACGTCGAATAGTTGACTTGCGGTTATAAACGGCCCACCTGACAGGCAGTATTTCCCCGCCATGGGTTATTGGCCTTGCCGGACAGGATTTCCGCAACCAACGCGATATGTGGAGTGAAGTAGATGGCTGATTTGGAACTGGATACGTCCAACCCCGAGGCACTGGCCGAGGCGTTCAACAGACTCGAAGCAGGCGAAGAGCCGACGACGAGTGAACCCGAGGCAACCGCCCCAGCGGACGAGCCCAAGACCGAAGACAAGCCGGTAGCGAAAGAGGAAGCAGCGGAATCTCAGGAACCTGAGATCGCTGGCGTAGCGACCAAAGACGGGAAAAAAGTTATCCCGTATGCGGTGCTCAAGAGCGAGCGCGAGCGTGCGTCGCGGGCCGAACAAGTGGCCCGTGAACTGCAGGAGCGCGTAGCAGCACTTGAAGCCAGCGTGCAGGCGGCGAATCAAGGGGCGAAAGACGGTGAGGGCGCCCGCACCAGCCAAGAGACAGCCGCGACGGATCTTTCCCCAGACGATCTGGAAGCTCTCAAGGAAGACTTCCCGACGGTCTACAAGGCGGTGATGGCGTCGATGGCGAAAGCCCAGGCGCTGGAAGCCAAGCTGCAGCCCGTCGAGAGAAGTGTGCAGAACGCGGAAGCCGAGCAGGCGCGCAGTGCAGCGGAAACGGTGCAGGACGCGATCGACTCAGTGCCGAAGTTGGCGCACATCCAAGCGAGCAACGCCGAAGCGTTCGAGTTGGCCAAACAGTTCGACGCCTCGCTGCGCAGCCAGGCCAAGTGGGCAAACGCCTCCTTGACCGAGCGGTTCCAGAAAGTGACCGAAATGGTCGAAGCCGCGCTGGGCGAGATCGAGCTACCGGGTGCCGCGAATTCACAACCGAGCGCCGAGCAACTACGAGCGGCAGCAGTGGCCAAAGCGGCCAACGCTGCCAAAGCGAACAAGACGGCAGTGCCGACTTCGCTCTCGGAGTTCCCGGCTGGAGAGACGGCGGCTCAAGACGAGCGCGAGGCAGCCGAGCGGCTTAGTCCGCTGCAGCTTGCCGAGAAGCTCGGAAAGATGACGCCCGATCAAATGGATGCGTACTTCCAATCTTTGTGAGGCTTTAAATGGCAACCAATATCCCCGTCGGTTCCGCGCTTGCGCGGAAAATCTACTCGGTGGGCCTGTTCACTCGCGTGCAGCATGCCCCCGGCTTCATGAACCTCCTGGCTGGCGAAATGCCGAAGGAAGGCTCGTTCGCCGCCAAGACCAAGGGTCAGACCTCCCCGGACTACCCGATCGTCAAGGCTGGTGACCTGGCCAAGGGCGCTGGCGACACCGTCTCCATCGACCTGTTCAACATCCTCCAGGGCAAGCCTGTGATGGGTGACACCCGCATCTCCGGCCGGATGATGCAGCTCACCTACTCGTCCATGGACGTGAAGATCGACCAGGTTCGCGGTGGTGCGGACTCGGGCGGTCGCATGACCCAGAAGCGTACCGTTCACAACCTGCGCAACATCAGCATGGCTGGTCTGCAGGCGTGGATGCAGCGCCTCGAGGACCAGACCGCTCTGGTGCACCTGGCCGGCGCTCGCGGCAACCAGAACACGACCGACTGGGTTGTGCCCCTGGCCAGCGATGCCGACTTCGGCAGCATCATGGTCAACAGCGTGAAAGCGCCGACCAAGAACCGCTACTTCGCGGCCAACGACGCCACCGGCCCGGACGACATCGGCACCAACGATGCCCTGACCCTGCAAGACATCGACCGCATCGTCGCGCAACTGCGCGAGTCGCCGGTCGTCATGCAGTCGGTCAAGATCAAGGGTGACGAGCGCGCCTGGAACGACCCGCTGTGGGTGATGTTCGTGACCGAGCGTCAGTGGCTGTACCTGCAGTCGCGCACCGGCCAGACCACCTGGCGCCAGGCTGTGCAGTACGCCTTCGAGCGCAAGTCCGCTGGCGTGAAGCACCCGCTGTTCGACGCTTACGAGACGATCATGTGGAACGGCGTGCTGATCAAGCGCATGAACCGTTACGCGATCCGTTTCGCCGCTGGCGACAGCGTGGTCAAGGACACCGGCGGCGCTGACGGCGGCACCTACACCGAGAGCACCGTGACCACGGCGCAACCGGTGGACCGCGCCATCATCGTTGGCGCCCAGGCGATGGCCAAGGCATACGGCAAGTCCGCTTCGGACTACTTCTACGACTGGTCGGAAGAAGAAGTCGATCACGGCAACTCGATCGAGACTGTCTGCGCAGCAATGTGCGGTTCGTCGAAGATCCGTTTCAAGATCGACGGCGCCGATACCGACTTCGGTGTGGCCGTGGTGGACAGCTACGCTCCGGACCCCGCGTCCGCTGCTGGCCGCTCGCTGCTCGGCTCCTAATCCTGAAACTCTTAGGAGAACCTGAACATGGCAACGATCAATGCCCCCACCCTGCAAGACACCCAGTACAGCGGTGATTGCCCCCTCGCCATTGCCCACGGCAAGGTGACCCTGGCTGCGGCCGCAACTTCCGACAAGGTCCGCCTGGTCAAGTTGTACGCCGGCACCAAGATCTACCGCGTGGACACCGTGTTCGCGGACATGGGCACCGGCACCACGCTGGATGTCGGCTTCGAGTACGTCAACGGTGAGGCCGGCGGCTCTGCCACCGCCTTCGCCACGGCGATCGACACCGATCCGGCTGGCACCTCGAGCCACCTGTTCGCGCCGGTGACTCTGGCCTACGACGCCTTCGTTATCGCAACGATCGGCGGCGCTGCCTCCACGGGCGCCCTGGACGTGACGGTGACCTACGAGTTCAAGGGCAAGTAATCACTTGACCTTGGAAGCGTGAGTGAACGGGGCGGCTTCGTGTCGCCCCGTTTTTTTTGCAACTGGAGAACCCATGACTCGACTCGTTGAGATCCTGTACGTCGGCAGCAAGCCGGCCGCCTTCGACAACGTCGCCCGCTCTGGCGTGGTGTGGAACGGCCCCGGCGACGTGCAGAAGGTGACCGACGCCCAGGCCAAGCTGCTTCTGAAGTACCCCGACCAGTGGGTTCTGGTGAACCGCGAAGACGAGGCGATGGTGAACGCGCCGGCGTCGATCAGCATCCAGGACGAGGACGGCGAGCAAGTGGCCATCGACCCGGTGGCGCTCAAGAAACCGCTCGAGCGCATGAGCAAGACCGAGTTGCGCGCCCTGGCCAAGGACCGCTGGGGCAAGGATCTCAGCGCCAAGCTCTCGAGCAAGGGAATGATCGACCAGATCGAAGAGTGGGAGCGCGATCTGGACACCATTCAGAACCGCCCGGTCTAGGGTCGAATAAAGCCGGCGACTTGATAATGGCCCTGGAAAAATCCGTCTGCCATGAAGTACACCGACCTGCTTCCTGACGTGCTCGCGCTGCTCACTGCTGACCCGAGTGAGCCGGTGGCCGTCATTGCGGCCAGGAACGCCGTGATTGACTTCTGCGGCCGGTCCTGGCTGTGGCGCGCCTATGGCGACCCGATCAGCGTGACCTCGGGCGCGGCGAGCTACGACGTGGAAATCCCGCCGGGCACCAGCCTGGTCACCGTGATGTCGGTGCGCCTGGCCGATGTGCTGCTCGAGCCCCGCTCGGCCGTCGAGCTCGACGAGAAGCACCCGACCTGGCAGACCGACAACAACACGCCGAAGTTCTACTCGATGCTGACGCCGCAGACGATCGAACTGGCGCCGGTGCCCGATGTAAATTACCCCGACGGCCTGGTGATTCAGTACGTCCTGCAGCCCACCCGCGCGGCAACGACCTTCCCCGACTGGATCGGCGAAGACTTCTGGGAAGGGCTGGTAGCCGGCACCGCGTCGCGCCTGATGCTGATGCCTGGCAAGCCGTGGGCCGATCCGGCGGCCGGCGCCTACTACAAGACCCAGTTCGACAGCGCGGTAGAGCAAGCCAAGTTTTGGGCACTGCGCGGTATTGGCCGGGCGCCGACTCGCACCACCTCGCAACACTAAGGAAACGCCATGTCAACGATTACCGTCGCCTCGATCATCTCGAAGGTCCAGACCATTTTGCAGGACACGACCGGCATCCGATGGCCGGAGGCTGAACTGCTGGGCTGGATCAATGATGGCCAGCGCGAGATCGTTCTCTACAAGCCCAATGCGTTCGTCAAGAACTCGTCGGTCAAGCTGGTCACCGGGACCAAGCAGTCGATTCCTGACGACGGCGTGCAGTTGATCGACGTGGTGCGCAACATGGGCACGACCGGCACGGCGGCCGGATCTGCCATCCGCATCACGATGCGCGAGATTCTGGATTCGCAAGTGCCGAACTGGCACTCGCTCACCGCCAGTTCGGTCGTCAAGCACTACATGTACAACCCGCTCGACCCGCGCAACTACTACGTCTACCCGCCGCAGCCGGCGGTGAACCAGGGATATGTCGAAGTGATTTACGCGGCTGCTCCGACCGATGCAACCCTCAACAGCGTGATCACACTGGACGACATCTATCAGACGGTGCTGACCGACTACGCCCTGTACCGCGCGTACAGCAAGGACACCGAATTTGCGGCCGACCAAAATCGGGCTGCCGCACACCAGACCGCCTACGTTACCGCTCTCACGGGCAAGGCAAAGGTGGAAGTCGGGGCCAACCCGAATACGATGGCCCCGGCCAATCCGAACGTCACTCCTAACTCTCGTTAAACGAAAGGACCACCATCATGGGCGCTTTTAGCAACTACCTCGAAGAGAAAATCGTCGAGCACTTCCTGCGCAACAACTCGATCACGCCGCCGGCCACTGTGTACGTCGGCCTGTTCGAGTCTGACCCCGGTGAAGCAACTGGCGGCACGGAAACGTCGTACACCGGCTACGCCCGCCAGTCGGCCGCGTGGACCGCGCTCGACGTGAACGGCCAGACCAAGAACAGCGGCACCGTGACCTTCCCGGCCAACGGCAACGCCTCGGCTTCGGTGACCATCACCCACATCGCCCTGTTCGACGCCGCCACCTCGGGCAACCGCCTGTTCTACGCGCAACTGTCTACGTCCAAGACGCTCTCGCCTGGTGACGTGCTGTCGTTCGCGGCCAACGCGATCGTCTTCGGCCTCGACTGATCTCGATGAGGCCAGCGGGTGCGTGCGACCCTTAATGGCTTTGGCGTCAACGGTGCCTCCTATCCAAACTGGGTAGTTGCCGCCGTTGTCGCCGCGACCGCGGCGGCTTCGGTCAGCCAGGTCGCGCCCGCGCGCACCACGTTTGGCAGCGTCTACGGCGACGCCAACGTCGTCGTAACGCTGACGCAAACCGGCATCCTGGCCGGGCGCGTCAATGCTACGGCTGAGAGCACCTCAACGCTCTCACCGACACTGGTTTTCGCCGGCCGGGTCAATGCAACTGCCGGCGCGACCGGCAATGCTGCTACTCGGCGTGACGTAACCGCCCAGGCGGGAGGCGACGCCGGCGCCACCGGCTTGGCACTGCCCAACGCCAAGCTGGGCGATGCGACCGCCACCGCCTCGTCAACGGTCGATCTGGCCGAGGCCCACCGCATTCGGCCGGCCGCTTCGCTGCGGTATGCAGACGCAACCGGATCGACGGTTGCCGCCAGCATCGTTGTCAACCGGCGCACGACGATCCTCGCCACCGCCGGGGCATCGGGTTTTGGTGAGCCACGCATCCAACTCAACGGCCAAAGCATCTGGCGGCACGACGGCTTTGTGTTCAATGCAATGGCGACGAACACGGTGTCCTTCGACACCGACAAGATCGCCGTCATCGTTACGCTTGGCACGTTCGACTTCGGGCAATCGGCCAGCACCTCCGTCCCGTTTGTTCGGCACCCTGGCGCCGCTTACGGCCTGGGCTCGAACACGGGCACCGTCTCGTCGCTGCGCACGGTCAAAGTCACCGCCGCCGGCACCGCCAATGCAACCGCAACCATCAACGCATTGCGCACTCAATATGCGCAGGCCAGCGGCGCACCCGCCAATGCCACGATCGAGTTCACTCGTTCGCTGCAGCGATTTGCAGGATCGGCGACCGGCACGGCAGACGTAACAGTCGTCACCATCGCGCCGGTGCGGACGGCTTATGCGCAGGCATTGAACACGGCCGTATCGGGCGGGCCGCAAGTGCTGCGTGCAGCCGAGTTCCAGCGTGCGCAAGCGCAAGACAATGGCTTGTCATACGGCTCTGCAACTGGGCGAACACAAGATCGAGCGTTTGGCGACGCAGAGGCGCTTGGCTTTGCCACCGCCACTTATGTTTATCGTGGGACGGCAACCGGCACGGCAACCAGCGCAGTCGTGCAAGCACTCGCCAAAGTCAACGCAGAAGTGCCTGCACCTGATGAGCGGTACATGCTCGTCCAGGCTGAACTCCGCGACATGATTGTGGTCGCGGAAGAAAGAACAATGAGGGTACTCACATGATGCTCGGCACTTTTCGCAAGCAGCCCGTCGAGGTGATCGACTACGACATCGACTACAGCGAATGGTTGACAACAGGCGACAACGTGGACAGCGCCGTAGTCACCGTTGCTCCGACCGGGCTTACCGTGCAATCGGTGTTCGTCAACGACCCGCGATTAAAGATCTGGGTGTCCGGCGGCACCAACGGAACGTCGTACAAACTCACGGTGACCACGACCACCGCCGACGGCCGCATCAAGCAAGACGAGTTCAAGGTCAACGTCAAGGACATCTGAGATGCCGCAGCTTTACACCAACAACGCATCGTCGGCGCTGGCCTCGAGCATCTCTGATGTTGCTTCGTCGCTCACCGTAACCACCGGCCACGGCTCCAAGTTCCCGTCACCCACCGGCGGCGACTTCTTTTTGCTGACGCTGGTCGGCCTGGACGGCAATGGCAACGAGAACGCCTGGGAGATCGTCAAGTGCACGGCGCGCAGCACCGACACCCTGACCATCACCCGCGCTCAGGAAAGCACGACAGCCGCGTCGTGGAACGCGGGTACGCGCGTCGAACTGCGCCCGACGGCTGGCACGCTGGCGCAGTACGCGGCGCTGGCTTCGCCGACATTTACCGGCACGCCTGCCGCGCCGACGGCTGCGGTCGATACCAATACAACCCAGATTGCGACGACGGCTTACGTCGTGGGACAGGGCTATCTCAAGTCTTCGACCGCTTCCTCCACTTACGCCCCGCTGGCCTCCCCCGCCCTGACCGGCACCCCGACTGCGCCTACTGCAGCGGTCGATACCAACACCACGCAAGTTGCCACCACGGCCTATGTAGTGGGACAGAGTTACCTCAAATCGGCGACGGCCTCGAGCACCTATCTGCCGCTGACCGGCGGCACGCTGACCGGCAACCTGACCTTCAGCGGTACAAGCCGCCGCATCATCGGCGATTTCAGCAACGGCACGCTCAACAGCCGCACGCTGGTCCAGACCTCGACAACCAACAGCGAAACCAGTCTCGGCGTAGTGCCCAACGGCACGAGCCGCGTGGCCAACAGCGCGTGGTTCAACACCGCCGACCCGACCAACTCGGGATACTTGACCGCGACCGTCTCGGATACGCAAGCGCAGATCATGACCGGGGGGACCGGCAGCGGTTCGGCGGTTCCGCTGATCATCGGCACCGGCGGTACGGTGCGTTTGACGTGCGGCCTTTCAGGCGCGATTGACCTGTCTACTGGCCTGCGCGAGTACAAGGTGGCCGTTAGCGCATCAGACATTGACGTGCGGGCTGGCAACTACTTCACCAAGACCATCAGCGGCTCCACGACGTTCACGATCAGCAACAACCCGGCGGCCAACACCGTGGCCGCGTTCATTCTGGAACTGACCAACGCGGGCTCGAACGTCATCTACTGGAGTGGCGTGAAGTGGGCTGGTGGGTCGGCCCCGTCGCTGACCGCAAGCGGTGTGGACATCCTCGGCTTCTACACCCACGACGGCGGCACAACGTGGCGCGGCATGCTGCTCTCTAAGGACAGCAAGTAATGGCCGTCCGCGACATCCTTCAGGCAGCGGCTGGGGTAGCCACTGGTGCTGCTATCGGCATCCAGTACGTCGGCGGGTACGCGACGTCGGTTGCTGCCGGTACAGCCAACCGGGTCATTACGTTTGACGGCAACTTGACCGGGGGGCTGGCGTCTTCTGCCTCGGCAGGCGACTTGGTGGTGGTGTATTTCGGTGTCGGCTCAACGGCTGATGTTGACCTTGTAATTGCGGGGTACACAGAAATAGCAGACCTTTACGCCAACGACGCGCTTGATGCCAATTTGGCCGTTGGGTACAAGTTCATGGGGCTCACCCCCGACACCACGGTCACATTGACTGGCGGCACCGGCGACTTCCCCAACGGCGGCGCAATCGCAATTCAAGTGTGGCGCGGTGTTGACCCTTATTTGCCGTTGGATGTTGTGTCTACAACAGCGACGGGCATCGACACCGTACTGTGCAACCCACCGTCGATTACTCCAATTACGGCAGGAGCAATTATTCTTGCCGGGGGGGCAGGAGGGCACGCTGCGGGTGTTCACACATATTCAAGTTCCGACCTAACATCGTTCATTTCATCGGGCAGCGCGAACGTCACCAACGACGCAACCGTTGGCCTTGGTTACAAGACATGGACAAGCGGCGCGTTTGATCCGGCGGCGTTTACGTTTAGCGGTTCGGACGGCACCGGCTATTCATGGGCTGCCGTCACTCTTGCACTGCGCCCGGACCAGAATCAACCCGGCCCGGTCCTGATTTCGCAAGCAAGCGGAACGACCGCAAACGGCACAGCCCTCGTCATCAACAAGCCGACTGGCACCCGCGAGGGCGATCTGATGATTGCCTCAATGAACGGAGACGTCGGCACATCCACTTGGACGGGCGATACCGGCTGGACAGAGGTCGTAGACCAAAACAACCGCCCAAACTTGCGAATTGCGTACAAGGTCGCAGGCGCAAGCGAAGGCGCCAGTTACACGTTCACGTTCAGCAGCACCGGCAACCTTAACGGAACGATTGCCACCTATCGCAACGGCGCTTACGACGCGATTGGTGCACTCAATAATTCAGGAACTGATCCGCTTGTTGTTGGGGCGGTTACGGCAAGCGTTGACTACGCCCGCATTTTTGCGGCGGTAGCAAGAATGGCAGCCAGTCTCACAATTACCGGCCCCGCGTCGATGCAGCAGATTGCCCTTGACAACGATGCTACGCAGCCGTCTCGCCTTGTGGCGCAGGATGCTGCGTTGTCGTATGCCGGCAGCTCGGGCACTCGAAGTTTTGTAATGGGTGGAACCACCGGTTTCTTCGGCGGCGTCCTCACCTCCATCAAGCCCGCTGCGTCGTACACCAAGTACGCGCAGTACATGGCCGTCAACACAGGCGGAAACTCATCATCAGGTTCGTTTTCCGTAACTGTTAATACGCCTGCCTGTGTTCCGGGCAACTTGCTGCTGTTTGTTGTTTCTACAGCAAACAACTCTGCCACTGACGTGACCGTTTCAACGCCGAGCGGATGGACTTTGCTGGTTGGCAATAGCACGACAACTACGTCAGTTCAGCCAGGAATGTACGTTTTTTACCGAGTTGCGGATGGGTCGGAGGCGGCAAGCTACTCGGCAACGACATCGGGGTTAGGGTCTGCGGCGGCAGCAATCATTACGCTCGCCGGAGTTGATGCCGCAACGCTTTCGGCCGGAACTACCAATACTGGCTCGGCCACAACCAGCATTACTGCAAACGGCGTAACCGCAACAGCAAACGGAATTGTTTTGTACCTTGGCGCTCACGCAAACAACAACCAAGGCGTCGTTACGTTTACGCCGCCTTCTGGCATGACAGAAGCGGCGGAGTCAAGTCGCGACGGGCCTGCTGTAGATATGACGCTTGAAATTGCCTACCAAGAAGGCTTGACCGCAGGCGCGACCGGCAACAAGACAGCAACTGCCAGCGCAGCCCTCGGAACCAACCTCTATCGCGCCATCCTCGTCACTGTCGGCGCACTGTAAGGAAGCATCATGTACGCAAAAGTCAACGGCCAACAACTCGTCCAGTACCCGTACAACCTAAACCTGCTGAAGGCGGAATACCCAGACGCCAGCTTTCCGGTCAGCATGACGGATGAGCAGCTTGCCGAGTTCGGCGTTGTCCGCGTCATGGTCACCGGCCAGCCTTCTCACGATCCACTGACCCAGTCGGTCGAGCAAGCGCAGCCCGCGTTCGTGCAAGCCAACAACCGCTGGGAGCAGCAGTGGACGGTACGCGCCGCCACCGCTGACGAGATCGCCGCCCGCAAGCAAGCCCTGCAAAGCGACATCGTGCGCCAGACCCAGCAGCGCCTGGATGACTTCGCCAAAACTCGTGGCTACGACGGGATCATGAGCGCCTGCACCTACGCCACCAGCCCGACACAAAAGTTTGCCGACGAGGGGCAATACTGCGTGACTCAGCGCGACGCTACATGGTCGGCGCTTTATCAAATGCTGGCCGAGGTTGAGGCCGGCACCCGCCCCATCCCCAGCGGATTCGCTGACATCGAGCCGGACCTGCCGGCCCTCACCTGGCCGGTATGAAGCATTACGCCTTCCAGATCCTGATCGCGCTCGATCAACTCTTGTGCACTTTCCTGGGCGGCTGGGCGGACGAGTCCATGTCGTCTTACGCCTGGCGGCTCGAGCAAAAGGGCAGGATCTGGGGGCGTTTCTGGCGGCCGCTGACCGACTGGTTCTTTTATGTGCTGCGCGGCGAGGTCGGCCACTGCTACAACTCGTACCTGTCTGAGCGGGCGCGCGCGCACCTGCCGCCAGAATTGCGTACTTCAAACTGACACACCATGGCCGGCTTCAAATTCAACACCTTCACCGGCATCTACCCGCGGCTGTCGGAGTCGCTGCTGCCTGACCGCGCTGCCAGCGTGGCGCAGAACTGCGACTTCGCTTACGGCGAACTGCGCAACACCAAAGGCGCCTTCCAGGTCACCAACGTGCTGGCCAACCAGCCGTCCTCGATCTACACCGACGACGGCCTGACGTACTACACCTGGACCACCGACGTGAACGCGGTGCGCTCGCCGCTGGTGAACGACACCTACACGCGCATGTACTACACCGACGGCACGCAGATGAAGACCGCGAGCCGGCTGGGCACGACAATCAATGGCGGCGTGCCTGGCACCTCGTATCACGTCGGCGTGCCGCGCCCGTCGGTGAATCCGACTGCAGTCGTTACGTTCCCGAACTACACCGATTCCTCGAAGTACAACCTGACGTTCAGGTTCCACTACGAGTATCAGGGCATCAAATACCAGGAACACACTGTCACGCCGGCCACGTCAAACAGCAACGGCACGTTCACCTTCTCGGCGATTCAGGCTAAAACGACTCGAGTTGAGTACGGAGCCTTGAATCAGTTTCCGACAACCGGCACCACCGGGGTTGTTTATAAAGCCACGCAGACCAATAAGCTCTACACCTGGAACGGCACGACATACGTCGAAACAACGACCGATGCAACCCCTGAAAATGCCTCGCTGGTCGTGCGCGCCAGTTGCATCGTCAGGGCAGACAACACAGAACTCTTTGACATCTACAGCGGCAACTCGTCCTTCACGTCAAAGGACGGCATATTCAACATCAACGTGACCGGCCCGGTCGGCAACGTCTACACCGCCAACATCTCTACGGTGATCGGCGAGGAAGACAAGGAAACTCGCGCCTACGTCTACACCTTCGTCAACATCTACAACGAAGAAGGACCGCCGAGCAACCCTGTGATTGTTGACACGGCGATCACGGCGTCGGTGACGTTGAGCGTGACCTTGGACGCACCGGGGAGTTATGTGCCGTTCAAAGAAATCCGGGTCTACCGCACGCCCACCGGATCGACCATTGCCGAATACTTCTTTGCCAAGAGCCTGCCAACGATTGGACTTACCCCAGGCGCCAAGACCATCGTTGACGACACGAAGGCCGAGTACCTGAACGAGCCGCTGTCGTCGCTGTACTACTACCCGCCGCCCAACGGACTGGTCGGGCTGATGACGCTGCCCAACGGCATTTTGGCCGGCTGGCAGGGCAACGATCTGTGGTTCAGCGAGCCGTACAAGGCGTGGGCCTGGAACCCGAACAACGTGAAGCCGCTGCCGCACGCGATCGTGGGCGGCATCGCTCATGGCGCCGGCGCGATCATCACCACTCGAGCCACCCCGTATGCGGTGTCTGGTGTGTCGTCGGACTCCATGACGACGACTCGCATCAACATCGACCAGGCGGGCGTAAGCAAATGGTCGATCGCGGTAGTCGATGGCACGGTGATGTACGCCAGCCACGACGGCCTGGTCGTGATCAGCGGCATGACCGGCGGGCTCACGCAATCGCAGCGGTTCTTCACCCGCGACGTGTGGCGCACGCGCTACGGCAACGGGCTGTCCGGGATGCGCTTCTCGGTCTGGGACGGCCGGCTGGTGGTGTTCCACGCATCCGCCACTTTCACGCCGTTCATGATCCGCTTCGACGAAGCGGACGGGACGATGACCGAACTGCCGGACCTGGTGGCCAAGTGCTCTTTTATCAGTCAGTTGACTGACCAGTTCTACTTTGCCAACGGCAGCATCATCTACCAGTTCAACGGCGGCACCGACCTGACTGCCATCTGGGAGTCCAAAGAAATGGTGGTGCCGGGGCCGGTGAGCTACGGGATCATGCAGGTCGTGTGCGAAGGGTCGTGGAACATCCGCTTCACGGCCGCGTTGAATACCCCGCCTGCTGCCGGCAAGCAGGGCACCGTGACGCGCGGGATCTGGACGGTCGTGACCAGCGCCACGCAAGTCACCTACAGCGCCACGATCAGCGGCGGTAACCAGACCATCCGCCTACCGGCCGGCTTCGAGTCGGACCGCTGGAAGGTTCGCCTGGTGGGCAGCGGGCGCTTCCGTGAGTTGAAGGTCGCGCAAACCGGCCGGGAGTTGACAAAGGCATGAGCAACAACCTGCCCAAAGACTACCGCAAGGGCGTGCCGGGGGTGCCCCAGGCGGCGCTCAACGCCATTGGCGATGAGAACACGCGCGTCGTTCTGCAGTCGATCATTGACGGCTGGAACGTGCGCAACGGATCGTCCGGTGATGGCAATAGCCGCTTTATCACAGCAGCAGAACTGGGCGAGGTGCGCGGGCAGATCGGCGGACTGGCTGGTGGCGGGTCGTCAGATGGTTCGGGCAGCAACAGCATCATCAGGCCAGGCCAAGTGGCGCAGGCCATCAACGACATTCAAGCGTCGATCATGGCTTCGCGCTTGTGGCAGGAATTGGGGGAGCGCATCACCCTGATTGACCTCCGCTCGCTGCAAACTGCCACCGGCCTGACCGAAGAGGTCACCAACCGCTCAAACTCGGACAACGCCATTGTCCAGGTGATCAACACCATGTGGGCGGTGATCGGAAACAGCGGCGCAATCATTCAGGGCGGCTCAAGCGTCACCTCGAATGCTCAGTCTGCAGTGGCCACCAACTGGAATACGTTGCAAACGCAGGTTGGCCTCAACACCTCGGCAATCCAGACTGAGGCGCTGACGCGGGCCAACGCCGACGGGACGCTGTTTGCGCAGTACACGGTCAAGATTGACCAGAACGGCTACGTCAGTGGCTACGGCCTGGCCAGCACGGCCAACAACTCGACGCCGTTTTCGGACTTCATCGTCCGCGCTGACCGCTTCTCGATCGGCAGCCCGTCTGGGCCAGGCATTACGCCGCAGATTCCGTTCATCGTCTTGACAACGCCGCAGGTCTACAACGGCAGGACCAGAAATCCGGGCGTCTACATCAAGGATGCCTTCATTGCCGAGGGCACCATTGACCGCGCCAAGATCGGGGTTGCGGCAATCGATACGCTGTTGCTGGAGAACGAGGCGGTCACCGTCTCGCGCTATCTCAGCACCTATTCAAACACTTCCACCTATGTGTGGACCAACACTGAAACGATTGTTGCCATACAAGATATTGTTGTCCCCAACATTGGCACTTATATCGAAAACGGAGTCCTCAGGTACTACAAACAAAAGTTTGCAATTACGGGGCTTCAAAACATATATCCGGTGACTACCAGCCAAATAGTTTCTTGGGTATTGCGCATTGGGTGCGTCAACCAAAATGAAACGCATCCTTTTTGGAATTCAGGCGTAGCTTACGGCGCCGGCAGCATTGTTGCCTATAACATTAAATATAAGTCCAGCCCCACAAGTACAGCGACGAGTGACTTCACAAAATTTTATATTTCGCTAATCAATAACAACACATTCGATCCAACTTATACCACTGCTTGGAAAGATTTGACCGCTCTCAACGAGAGTGGCGTTAGTGTTGGAAGTGGCGGCACTTTTACCGGAACTGTCGGCTATGTCGAACTTGAGCCGGGGAGCTACCGATTCTGTTTCGGCGTCTACATGCAGCGCGAATTCACAGCGACGGGAACCGGCTTCAATATGGCGTTAAGCGCCATCATTCAATCAGCAAAACGATGACTACTGTTAACGCCATTAGAGTCAACAACGACGGCTACATCGAAGAGTTCCGTCAGTTTGACGATGCGGCCCCCAAGGGCTGGATCGACATAGGCAATCAGGTCGTATCGTTCAGTACGCACACCAAGCGGTACGTCAACGGCAAGATTGTTGACGCTGAGTTGATTGCCCCCGTCACCTACCAGACGCGCCGCCAATACAACTACCCCTCGGTCGGCGACCAGATGGACATGCTCTGGCACGCCATGGACCGGGGCGAACTGCCCAAGATCCAGCCGTTCTACGCCCAGATCAAGGCGGTCAAGGACAAGTACCCGAAGCCGTCGAATAACGGGTAGTCGTCGAAAATTGGCCTATGAGAATCGCCGAACCCACGCCCGGCTACAGCCCTGCCATGATTTCGGTGGGGCGGCGTTCGCACGAGGTATCGGTGCTGGATGCGGTGCGCCGGGAACTGGCCGGCAAGACGGTCAACCAGGTCATCCGCCACCTGCTGGACAAGCCGCAAGCGGACTGCCCCGTGGTGCACCGGTTCGGACCCGGCATCTACATCCGCGAGATCACCGTGCAAGGCGGGGTGCTGGCCGTGGGCCACTACCACAAGCAGGCGCACCTGAACGTCATGCTAAAGGGCCGCGTAACGGTGATCCACGAGGACGGCAGCATGCGCGAACTGGTGGCGCCGATGGTGTTTGTGGGCCAGCCCGGCCGCAAGATCGGATACATCCACGAAGAGATGGTGTGGCAGAACATCTACGCCACGACCGAGACGGACGTGGAGACGCTCGAGGCCATGTTCCTCGACAAGTCGCCGATCGCGGAAGACGACCTCAAGTCGCGGCTGGCCATTCAGCGCCTGCAGCACGAGCCTGACCGGCTCGACTTTCAGGCGGTGCTCAAGGAGTTCGGCTTCGACGAGGAAACGGCGCGCGCGCAGAGTGAGTTTCCGGACGACCAGATCCCGCTGCCAATGGGCAGCTACAAGATCATGGTCACCAACTCACCGATCGAGGGCAAGGGCGTGTTCGCCACGGCCGACATCGAGCCGGGCGAGGTGATCGCGCCGGCCAGGATCGGCGGCAACCGCACTCCGGCCGGGCGCTACACCAACCACGCCGTCAACCCGAACGCGCGGCCGGTGCTGCTCGACAACGGCGACGTGGACCTCGTCGCCACGCGAGCGATCAAGGGCTGCGCGGGCGGGCGCCCCGGCGAGGAAATCACGATCGACTACCGGCATGCGCTGGCCTTGAACGGCATCAGGAGAATCCAATGAGTGCAATGATTACGGCGGCCGTTGTTGGCGCAGTCGGCGCAAACGCAGCGGCTAAGAAAGCGTCAAAAGCATCACAAGGCGCCTCCGACGCGGCCGCCCTGCAGGCGCAAATTGGCGAAGAGCAGTGGGAGCGGTACAAGGAACTGTACTCGCCGCTTGAGACTGCTTACGTCAACGAAGCGCAGAACTACGACAGCCCCGAGCGATACGCAATGGCGGCCGGTGACGCATCGGCCACGGTGGCCAGCCAGTTCGGCAAGGCCCGCGACCGCCTGAGCCGCACCCCCGGCCTTGACCCATCGACGCCGGGTTTTGCAGCCAGCATGATCGGGCTCGATCTGGCGCAGGCGGCCAGCGACGCGACCGCACAGAACGCGGCCCGGATGCGCGTCGGAGACACGGCGTGGGCTCGTCGCTCGGACGCCCTGAGCCTGGGCAAGGGGCTGCCGGCCAGCGCCTCGAGCATGTTGAGCAACTCGGCCAGCACGATGTCGAGCATCGCCAACAACCAGTACAACCTGGCCAACAGCCAAGCGGGCGCGATCGGCCGCGTTTTCGAGCGCGTGGCTACCCCCGCCAGTAACTGGCTCAACAACAGCGGGCGCGCTGCGTTCTCGCAGACCGACCTGGGCTCGTCGGGCTTTGGCACCGGCCTGGCCTACGGCAATCAGGACTACGGCCTCTACCTTGGTGGATAAGGAACTGCTATGAACATCATGGGCGGGCTCACAGCCCTCGACGAATACTTCAAGGAAGGCGATCGCCGCAAGGTGCGCGAGTACCAGCAGGCGCTGCGCGATGCCGAACTGTCCACGCTGGGGGACAAGATCGAAGCTGACCGAGCCGACTACGTCGATCGCCGCGGCGCAGCGCAGGCGCGCACGACACTGCGACCCGGCGAAACCGATATTGCAAGAACCACCCAAGGCACGCGCCTGACCGAGGCGCAGGGCGCGGCCCGCCGGGCGCCCACGGTCGAGCAGACCCGCGACGCCCAGGCGGCCACCGGCCTGAGCGCGGCCACGTCCGCGCAGCAGCGTCAGCCGCTGGTCAACGACCGCGACTACTTCACCGCCGCCACCGGGCTTGAGGACGCGCGCAGCGCGTTCATGACCCAGCCGGCGCGCCAGGAACTGGCGAACAACAAGCTGACCTTCGACCTGCAGATGGGTCGTGCGAACCTCGAGATGCTGCCGCGCCAGTTGGTCGATTTGAAGATCAAGGGCGCCATCGACGAGCAGGGCCAGAGCGACGTGGTGACCGGCACGCTGGGCAACTTGATCGCGTCGCAGGACAAGGAAGGCGCGCTGCGCTTTGCCAACTCGGTCGCCAGGGAGTCAAACCTGCTGCCCGGCACCAACGGCCAGACCATCGTGGACATCCAAGGCTTCTCGGCCAAGGAAGGCTACCCGAACGGCGGCTACGCGCTGGTGGACTCGAACGGCAAGCGGTACGAGCTTCCGGTCGAGCGCATCCAGCAGGCCCGCCAGAAGCTGCAAGCTGGCAAGTACGATTTCCGCATCGGCCGCAACGGCGAGATCATCTCTGGCAACGTCAACACCGGCCAGGTCAACGTCATCCGCGAGGGCACGCCTGGCGCGGGCGGCACAAGCAACCGCCCGGCCGAGATCCAAGCGGCCGAGTGGTTGGTGACCAACAAGATCGCCAAGAACCCGGAAGAGGCGTGGAAGATGGTGCGCGCCTCGAAGGAGAAGACTCGCTCGGCCTTCATCCAGGACTACATCCTGAAGAACGCCGGCATCGGCGACCCGACGAAGCAGATGCAAGACGCCGGCAAGATCTGGGATCAACTCAACGGAGTGGGCGCACCACGCCCCGGTCCGGGGTCGAATACACCGGGCGCACCTACACTTGACCCGCGCATCTCCAACCTCATCGGAGTGCCATCCTCCCCCGGCAACCCTTAGCAATAAGAAGCCTCATGGAACCGAATCAAAGTCTTGGCGATCTTCTCAACTCTTACTCTGGTTCGGCTTCCAAACCCAAGCCCCCTTCCAACGAACTGGGGCTGGGCTCACTCCTAGACGAGTACGGCACGCGCTCGCGGCCGCAACTGCCGCAGCAGACCACGCCCGCCAGCGTCGAGGAATTCGTCAAGCAGGTGGCCCCGGCCGCCGAGCGCGTGGCGCAGCGCCTGAACGTCCCGGTCGAGGCCGTGATCGGCCAGTGGGGACTGGAGACGGGCTGGGGCAAGAAGGTCATCCCCGGCACCAACAATCTCGGCAACATCAAGGACACGTCGGGCGGCGGCGTGGCCGCGACCGACAACATGACCGGCTCGCGCGACCGCTACCGGCAGTACCAGTCGGTTGACCAGTTCGCCGACGACTTCTCCAACCTGATCGGCAACAACGGCCGCTACGCCAGCGTCGTCGGCACGCGCGACCCGCAGACCTACTTCACCAACCTCAAGGCCGGCGGCTACGCCGAAGACCCGAACTACGTCGCCAGCGGCACCCGCGCTGCGCAGATGGCCGCGCAGGCGCTCAAGAGCGTGCCGGCCACCCAGCCGCAGCAGCAGCCCGCCGGTCCCGACCTGGGCCGCGCGCCCAAGTGGGCCGACATCGAGGCCAAGCCCGAGTTCAAGGCGCTGGACGACGCGACCAAGGCGCAGACCAAGGCCGCGTACTTCGACTACTGGATCGCGCCCAACGCCGGCGGCCAGGCCGCCCAGTTGCGCGAGCAGTTCCTGGCGGCCAAGCCAGCCCAGCAGCCGGGCATGATGACCCGCATCGGCAACGCCCTGTCGGGGATGATGCAGGGCGCGCAGGGCTCGACGCCCACCGGCGAGCCGACCAACGAGGTCAGCCCCGAGTTCGGCGGCCCGGCCGTCACGCAGCCGTCCGGCTCGGTGCTCGAGGGCACCTACGCCCCGGCCCCGGCGCCGCTGCAGAACGACGCGAGCAAGATTCCCGTGCGCCCGGAGACGCGCCAGGCGTTCAACGGCCTGTGGGACAACTCGACGCCAGAGAAGCGCCAGGAACTGGCCACCAGGCCCGGCTGGGTTGGCGCGCTGGCCCGCGAGCGCCTCGAGCAGAACCAGCGACTGGATGCGCAGATCGCGGCCTCAAAGCCGCAGCCGCAGACCGGCCTGTTCGGCGAGACGACCACGCCCGAGCAGACGATGCTGCAGCGCGCGTCGGGCGACCTGTCGCGGGGCATGGATACCCGCGTCGAAGAGCGCGAGCGCCGCCTGCTGGCCAAGGGCTACGCCCCCGACACGGCGCGCCTGTTCGCGCAGGAGGCGGCCCAGTACGGCGTGCGGCCGGGCAAGGAAGAGGAATACATCCAGTTCCGCTCCGGCTCGATCAAGCCGTCGGACTTCGACTTTGAAACCAGCCAGATCTTCGACCCGAAGGCACCCAGCAACGGCCTGAACAACGTGCTGGTGCGCGGCCTGGCCAAGGGCGGCCTGGGCATCGCCAAGACCGCCACCGGCTGGGGCGAGTTCCTGTCCGACGTGTACGGGCTCAAGGGCGCCGGCGACGCCGCGCGCGAGGCGAGCGACGCGATCCGCGGCAAGGAAGCGGCGCTCGGCGAGCGCGGCGATTTCCTGTCGCGCAACTTCGAGGGCGCGATCAACTCGATCTCGCAGCAACTGCCGCTGCTGATTGGTGGCGTCAAGGCCGGCAGCCAAGCGATCCCGCTGGCCGGCATGGCCGTGCAGACCTTCTCGCAAGAGTACAGCGACGGCCGCGAGCGTGGCCAGACGCCGGGCGAGGCGGTCACGCGCGCCTCAATCTTCGCCGCCTTCGAGGTGATCGGCGAGAAGTTCGGCCTGAAGGAGCAGATGGCCGCGCTCAAGGGTGCGGCGCAGGGCATGCCGTCGGACCAGATCATCGACTTCTTCTGGCGCGCGCTGAAGAAGGAAGTGCCGGGCGAACTGCTGACCACCACCGGCCAGTTCTCGACCGACAAGTTCATGCCCAAGGGCATCGGCCTGAACCCCAACGCGACGTTCAACGACTACGTCAAGCAGGTGGCCGACACCATCGCCCAGACGCTGATGCAAAGCGGCACGATGGCCGGCGGCACGACGGGCGTATCAAATGCGGTACGTTTCCTGCGCGAGGGCGACACCACGAGCCCCGAGGCGCAACTGGCCGCGGCCCTGCAGGCCGACATCGACAGCCGCATGTTCACGCGCGAGGGCATCAACGAAGATGTCGTGCGCTCGATGAACCCCAACAACTCGATCATGGTGCCGCCGCGTGGCGGCCCGATCGTGCTGCCGGATGGCCGGGTCGAGCCGACGTTCGACGCCAACAACCTGCCGGCCGACGAGCCGCCGGCCGCCCCGCCTGCAGCGCCCCCGGCCCCGGTGCCCCCGGTCAACCGCGCGCCCGGTGCGGAAGAGGAAGAAACCTACACCGACCAAGAGGTGCAGGACTACGCCGAGCAGCGCCTTACCTACCTGTGGAGCAAGCGCGAAGGCACGCTGGACGACAACGTGGACCCGTTCACCGGCGAGCCGGCCGGCACGGTGCTCACGCCCACCGAGCAGGAAGAACTGAACAACCTCGAGCGCGCGGACGGTGACGTGGCGGCCCTGCGCGGACTTTACGGATTCCAGCCACCCTCAACTCAGGAGAACCAGGATGTACAAGGCCAAACCCAAGATGCACCAGATGGGCTTGCACCAAGCGAAGCCCCCGATGCCCAAGCAGCCGGCCCCGCCGACGAAGTACCAGAACAGCGAGGGCAACAGCCCGATGAAGCCCAAGAAGAAGGGCTGACGCAGGCACCGGCCCCCGCGCCGGCGCCCAGCGGGTTCAAGCCGGTCGATGTCATCAACGCGCTGGTTGATGGAATGATGGGCGCGGACCGCATCACCGACCCCGCGCTCCGGCAGGCGCTGGTGGACCGCGGCCTGGTCAATGCGCAGGGGCTCAAGTTTGCCGGCCAGGACTTGCTCAACCGGCTCAACGCCAAAGGCCAGGGCGGCAGTTCTCTGGGCGGCTCGGGCATCACGCTCCAGCAAGCGCAGCAGATCGTGGACGAGGCGCTGGGGCAACCCGGCGCGCCCGCACCGACTGCCGCCCCCGCGCCTGCGCCCACTGCCGCGCCGACGCCTGCGCCCACGCCCGCACCGACTGCGGCGCCCACGCCTGCGCCGACTGCACCGCCAGCCAATCGCGCGACTGGTGAGCCGCTCGCTACGTTCACCCTGCCCAACAAGTCGCAGCCGCGCGGCGTGCCGCTGGCCGACATCAAGGTCTACCAACTACCTGACGGTCGCTTTACCGCATCGCGCGGTTTCCAACTGGGCACCCAGGGAATGGGCTCGCCGGCCTACACGGCCTACGCCAAGGCCACGCAGGACGAGGCGGTCAAGGACGCAGTCGAGGACATCCGCAAGCGGGTGACGAGCGCGCAGACCCGGCTGAACACCGAGTCGGACCGCAACCGCGCGCGCCAGATCCTCGCCTACCTCGACACGATCGCCCCGGCCGAAACGGCGGCCGCTCCGGCCCCGACCGCAGCGCCTGCCCCCGCCGGCCCGGACCTGACCCAGAACACCACGTTCAAGGCCGACGCCGTGGCGGCCGCGCGCGAGCGCATGAAGGCCAAGCTGGCCGCGATGAACAAGCCCGACGCGCCGAAGATGATGGCGCAGGACGGCTCGCTCGACCCGGAGATGATGCAAGACGGCATCACCATGGCCGGCGCGTACATCGAGGCGGGCGTCAAGGGCTACAAGGAACTCGAGGCCGCGCTGGTGGGCGACCTGGGCGAGGCGATCCGCCCGTTCGTGCGGACGTTCTACGAGGCGGTGCGTTATTACCCCGGTTTTAACAACACCGGCATGACCCCGGCGGCCGAGATCGACGCCGCCCCCGCCGAGACTTCTGCTGCCCCTGCGGTTGAGGAAGCCTCAACGCCGGTGGCCGAGCCCGCAGATCTCTTTACGCCCGAGGGCAAGATCAAGGTCGCGCGCGAAATCGCCGACTTCTTCATCGGCGGCGGCTCGTTCGCCACGATCATCGAGGCGCGCAAGAAGATCTCCGAACTGATCGGCCGCCCGATCGAGGCGGCGACCGAGTTGGCCAAGCAGGCCGACGAGACGATCGAGGTGGCCGTGGTGCTGGCCGGCCGCGAGATGGTGCAGGCCGGGCGCCAGCAGGGCCGCACGCCGCAGGTGATCTACGACCGGCTGGTGAGCCTGTACAACGCGCAGCCCAACCTGGCCGTGCGCTCTTCGACCAGCGTGCGCGACCAGGCGTACAGCACGCCGGTGCCGCTGGCCTATGTGGCCTCGGAACTGGCCGGGATCACCTACGACACCAAGGTGCTCGAGCCCACGGCCGGCAACGGCATGCTGCTGATCGGCGCGAGCACGGCCAACAGCACGGCCAACGAACTCAACCCCAAGCGCGCCGACATGCTGACCGCCATGGGGTTCAAGGCGACCACGCGCAACGCGGCCACGGACAAACTGCGCCACTCGGGCTACCCGGTCGATGCCGTGGTGGCCAACCCGCCGTTCGGCGCGACCAAGGACGCCAACGGCCAGACCATCATTTACGAGGTGAGCCCAACCTACGGCACGCGCGAGGTCGATCACGCGATCGTCTTCAAGTCGCTCGAGACGATGAAGGACGACGGCCGCGCTGTGCTGATCGTCGGCGGCGTGCAGGCCGAGGGCGAAGACGGCCGCCGGGAAGGCTACCGCGGCAAGAGCAAGCGGGACTTCTACTTCAACCTCTACCAGCAATACAATGTCACGGACCACTTCACTGTGGATGGGGCGCTTTACTCTCGTCAGGGAGCGTCCTACCCGGTGGATGTGATCGTCATCGAGGGCCGTGGCAAGGCAACGCGCACTTTGCCGGCCGCCGACCTGCCGGTACTCATCCGGTCCTACGATGAACTGAAGGAGAAGCTCAATGGCACTCGTAGCGTGGACGCCCAAGGGGATCGCAGCCCCGCCGGAACTGATAACGGTGATGCTGCCGCCGGGGCAGGCGACGGAGCGCCAGTGGTGGGAAGCCCTGGCGGACAGGGTGACCGACCTGGCGATCAAGGCCGGCCCGCAGGCGACGCTGCAGGCGTGCAAGATGGCGGACGTGCCGGGGACGGACGAGCCGCAGGAAGCGGGACAGTTCCTGGTGCTGGGGAATCTCAACCTGCGGGCGAACCTGGACGTGGCGATGGACGACCCGCCGTTCCCGCAGCAGGTGAAGGCCAGCGAGGAAGCGAGCCGGCTGCTCAAGGAAACCGACCTGATGACGTGGGCGGACCTAGCACGGTCGATGGTCAGCGCGTCGAGTCTGGACTAAGCGACCGCCGCGGCCAAGAGCAAGAAACCGCCACCCAGGTCGAGTACCGCCCCGTCTCGGCCGCCAGTTCCGTCGGCACGCTCGTGCCGGTGGCCATGCGCGACGCGATCCAAGCGTCGCTCGCCCGCCTGCAGGACAAGGTAGGGGGCGACCTTGATCAGTACGTCTCAGCGGCGCTGCAGATGGACCTGGACGCGCTGCGTGCGGGCTTCTCGGCCGAGCAGGTAGACGCGCTCGCGCTGGCGATCGACAACGCCGAGTCCGGCCGCGGCTTCATCATCGGCGACCAGACCGGCATCGGTAAGGGCCGCGTGGTGGCGGGCATGATCCGCTACGCACTGGTGAGCGGCAAGATCCCGATCTTCGTCACCGAGAAGCCGAACCTGTACGCGGACATGATCCGCGACCTGGACGACATCGGCATGACCGGCGACCTGGGCCTCGAGGCTGCGCGCTCGCGCATCCTGATGACCAACGCCGCCGAGTCGGTGCCCTACGTCCTGCTGCGCAACGTCAACGGCGAGGTCACCGAGGTCAAGCTGACGCTGCGCGCGCCGGCCACCGGTGCCGCCCTGAACCAGAAGTTCAAGGACATGGTCGAGGCCGGCAACCTCGGCGAGTACAAGGTGATCTTCACCACCTACAGCCAGTTGCAGACGGTGGCCGGCAAGGTCACCGACCGGATGCGCTTCGTGCAGCACTTCGGCTCCGGCAACTACATGATCTTCGACGAGTCGCACAACGCGGGCGGCGCGGGAGAGCAGCAGGCGCGGACCAAGGACCAGCGCGAGAAGGCCAAGGCCGGCGAGTCGCTGGTGACCGGGCGCGCGTCGTTCGTGCGCGGCCTGGTGCGCAACGCCTACGGCACGTTCTTCTCATCGGCCACATACGCAAAACGGCCTGACGTGATGGATCTTTATTCCAGCACGAATATGAAGTTGGCTGTGGATAAGTTGAGCCAACTGGCTGAGGCGATCAAGAGCGGCGGCGTGCCGATGCAGCAGGTGGTGGCCAATATGCTGACCACCGACGGCCAGTACATCCGCCGCGAGCGCACTTTCGCCGGCGTCTCCTACGAGACGACCGAAACCGAGGTGAACAAGGAGACGGCCGAGAACATGGCCAGCGCCATGCGCTCCGTCCTTGCCTTCTCGCGTGCGAAAGAAGCGGTCATCAAGAACATGCAGAAGGAGTTTGACAAGGAGGGCAAGCTGGCCGGCGATGTCGGCGGCGAGAAGACCACGGTGCAGGGCGCCAACTTCGGCTCGATCATGCACAACCTGATCGACCAGATGCTGCTGGCGCTCAAGGCGCCGCAGGCGGTGCAGTACGCCATCGAGCGCGCCAAGGCCGGCGAGAAGGTCGTGCTGACCGTCAGCAACACCATGGGCTCGTTCCTCAAGGACTACGCCGAGGAAATGGGCCTGACCAACGGCGACCCGGTGGCGCTGTCGTTCAAGGATCTGTACCTGCGCTACCTCGAGAAGCAGCGCATGATCAAGATTAAGGCGCCCGGTGGCCAGCCGCCGATTACGCGCCGCTTGACCGACGAAGAACTCGGCCCGCAGTTGGTCAAGATGTTCAACGACATCCAGACCCAGATCGAGAACGCCGGCTTCGGCGCGGCGCCGGTTTCGCCGATCGACTTCATGCACGCCGAGTTGCGCAAGGCCGGGCTCAAGACCGACGAGATCACCGGCCGCACGGCGACGGTGAACTACGAGGCCGGCACGCCCAAGCTGGCCAGCCGCAACGCCAACATCCGCCAGCGCCTGGCCGCCATCAGCGGCTTCAACAACGGCAACATCGACGTTCTGATCCTGAACCAGTCCGGCTCGACCGGCCTGTCGTTGCACGCCAGCAACAAGTTTAAGGACCAGCGCAAGCGGCACATGATCATCGTGCAGGCCGAGAAGAACATCGACACGCACATGCAGATGCTCGGCCGCGTGCACCGCACCGGCCAGGTGATCGCGCCCGCCTACTCGCAGATGATGGCCGACATCCCGGCCGAGATGCGCCCGGCAGCGGTGCTGCTCAAGAAGATGGCCTCGCTCAACGCCAACACGACGGCTTCGCGCAAGTCGTCGGTGACGGCCGAGGGCGTGGTGGACTTCATGAACGACTACGGCGGCCAGGTCGTCTACGAGTTCCTGCAGGACAACCGCGACGTGCTCGAGGCCGTGGGCGGCAACAAGGTGATGAGCCTGCCCGACGACGCGGAAGACGCCGACGAAGACCTGATCCGCAAGTTCACCGGCTACGTCCCGATCCTGCCGATCGAGCAGCAAGAGCGCATCTACTCCGACCTCATCGACCGCTACAACGACCTGATCGAGCGCGAGAACAGCCTGGGCACCAACAAGCTCGAGGCCAAGGCGGTAGACCTGGACGCCGAGACGGTGTCGTCCACCCCGCTGACCCAGTCGAAGGACGACCCCTCGATCTTCGCCCAGCCCGCCAACATGGAGCGGGTGGACGTGAAGCGCACCGTCAAGCCGTACAGCAGCGCCGAGGTGCAGAAGCTGGTGTCCGACCGACTCACTGGCGAGACGGGCGCGCAGATCGCCGCGACCATGATGGCCAACCTGCGCGCCAAGGGCGACTCCTACATCGCCAAGGTGGTCGCCGACATGCAGGCGCGCCAAACCGAGCCGGTCAAGATCAACTCGCAGCGCGACCTGCTGACGGCGGTGAAGAACCACGCGCTGACCGTGCTGGACAACTACCCGATTGGATCGACCATCTCGATCAAGGACAAGATCGGGCAGATCATCTACGGCGTCATCACCGACATCAAGCAGTCGGGCCGCACGGCCAACCCCGCCGCCGGCTCGGACTGGAAGATGACGATCGCGCTGGCCAACGGCGAGGCGCGCTCGATCAGCATCACCTTCTCGCAGATCGGCAGCAAGTACACCCTGTCCAAAGAGGGCCGCGTCAACTCCTGGAACGGCAGCGAGTGGGAGTTCATGCCGCTGCTCAAGGTGTTTGACACCGGCCTGAACACGCGCCGCGAGAAGCGGTGGATCGTGACCGGCAACATCCTGGCCGGCTACTCGAAGTTCCCCGGCCAGATCATCAGCTACACCAAGAAGGACGGCACGACCGGCCAAGGCGTGCTGATGAGCCGCCAGTTCGACTTCGAGAAAGAGAAGGGCAAGGCCGCGCTCAACCTGCAGAACGCCGAGCAGGTGCTGCAGGTGATGACCGATGTGCCTGGCATCCTGGTCGGCACGGAGGACGGCAACTTCAAGATCATGGGCGACGGGCGCTCGTTCCGCTTCATCGTCCCGTCGAGCAAGCGCGAGGGCGGCACCTACTTCCTCGACAAGGATCTGACCGACCTGATCGGCAACGACTTCTACAAGCGTGGCGGCCAGATGGTCGCAGTGACGTATGACCGCGACACTTTGAGTAAAGTCGCCTCGTACATCATTGGCCAGCGCGAAGAGCCGCTGTATGCTTTGACGCTCAAGGACCGCGCCCGCACGGCGCTGGGCCTCGACGAGAACGGCCAGCCGCCCAAGTACAACACGCAAGATGACTACGACCCGACCGGAAACTCAGTACCCGACGCCTCGCCAGATACTGAGCGAGCTATCCAGTCTCTCGGACGAGAAATTGGTGGCCCTTACGCAACTGAAGGTGCTCTGGTCGGATGGTCCAATGACGCCGTTCGAGCGGTACTTCCAGTTGCGCAGGCGCTTGGCGTGCAGGTTGTTGGCGTCAAGGTCAACAGCCTCGACCCCGGCGCCAAGCGATTCAACGGCGTCTACTGGGGCGGCCGCGTCTTCCTGAACGTCGAGGCCACCCGGCCTCACCTGGCAGTCCTCGGCCACGAGGTCGGCCACCAGATGAAGGTCCAGCGCCCGGACCTGTACCGCAGGATGGTCGAGGCCATCGACCCGTACATCAAGAAGGGCGCCTATGAGCAGCGATTCCGTGCCAGTGCCGTCGCCCGAGGGCTCGACGCCGACAACGCCAAGGAAGAGTTCATCGGCGAGGTACTGTCAGACGGGTTCATGGACCCCGCCTTCTGGCAAGCCCTTGGTAACAAGAACAAGCAACTGCTCGTGCAGGTACAGGCTTTTGTTGCCCGTATTCTGCAGCGCGTCCAGGCGTTGGCTGGATATACCCCGCGGACGGCCGAGTACCTGACCGACTACGCGGCGGTGATGCGCATCGCCGGCGAGGTGATGGCCGAGTACGGGCTGAATCAGGGCAACCTGCTCAAGGCCGCCGGCGTCACGAAGTTCAACTTCGCCGGCGAGAACGCGGCCGACAGCCTGTTCATCCGCGACAACCTCGAGACGGCCGAGGACATGGAGCGCCAGGGCGAGGACGCCCAGACGATCCGCATGGCCACCGGCTGGTTCCGCGCGCCCTACGACAAGAAGTGGCGCTACGAACTGATGACCGACGGCGTCAAGCTGATCGACTGGGCGACGCTCGACGAGTCCAAGTTGTTCCAGCCGAACATCACGGTGTCGCTGGACAAGATCCTCGACTACCCGTCGCTGTTCAATGCGTACCCCGAGGCGCGCGACATCAAGGTGATGAAGCGCGGCGCGTTCATGGACGTGTTCGGGGGCGTGCAGGGCTGGTACGACACCGACAAAAACACCATCGCTGTCACACCCTACGCGCAGAACCCGCTGTCCACGATCCTGCACGAGGTGCAGCACTGGATTCAGACGAAGGAAGGCTTTGCCACCGGCGCGAACCCGGACACGGCGTTCGACCTGATGCCGCTGGACAAGAAGCGCGAGGTGATCGACCGCATCGTGGCGTCGATGAACCGCCGGGTTGCGGAGGCGCAGAAGAGCGTCGATGCGATCAAGCTGGCGATGGACGTTGCCGGAACGCCGGACGGCGAGGCGCTGCGCAAGGTCATGGCCGAGTGGTCGGCGATTATCAAGGTGGCCAAAGATCCTGCCGACCCGCGCCGCATGGAGATCTTCCGCCGCATGGCGGAGATCGAGAAGCGGGTCAAGGACGCGATCGGCTACCAGCCGGGTGGCTGGACCTCGACTGGCCTCGACGCCCCGGCCGAAGCCTTGACGGCGCTTCGTTATCAGGACGTGGCCACGCTGCAGAAGCGGCTGGACGACAACACCAAGGCGCTGCAGGAAACGACCAAGCTGCGCGACGACGCAGCGGCCGGCGACGAGAAGGCGGTGCGCGATGCGATGAAGCGCACCGGCGACAACTTCGCCCTGTACAAGGCGGTGGCCGGCGAGATCGAGGCCCGCGACGTGCAGGCCCGCATGGGCATGACGCCAGAGCAGCGCGACAACACCGCGCCGTTCACCAGCGAGCAGTTCGACCCGAAGGACGTGCTGGTCACCTACGGCGACGGCACCAGCGCGGAGCAGCAGGCGCCGAAGTTCCAGATGCAGGACGACGACCCGACCCAGCCGACCGGGCTGCGGGATCGCGTGCAGCGCAACATCCTGCAGTTCTGGGGCAGCCGCGACCCGAACCTGCGCACGATGAGCGTGTGGGATCGCACGCTCTCGACGCAGTTCAACAAGGCGCTCAAGGACAAGCACTTCGGCAAGGTCTTCGCGCTGGGCAACGCGATGCAGAACCACGTCTCGCTGGCCTCGATCCGGCCGGCGGAACTGGCGCCCGGCATCGTGCCGCGCATCGACGACTTCATGGGCGCGATGAGCACCCTGGCCCGAGGCCGCAGCAACAACAAGGCGCTGGCCGGCGCAACGCGCGCCCTGTTCGCCGGCACCCTGGCCGGCAACACGGTGGTCGAGGGCCGCGTCTGGTCGCACGACGAACTGCGCAGCCAGTTCGGGCTGGACGACACCGGCATCGCGCTGTACGAGCAGGCCCGCGCGGCCATCGACGCCAGCATGGACGAGGTGGCGGCAGCCGAGGCGTACTCGCTGGCCCAGTCGGACGTGCCCAAGTCGCTGCGCCGCCTGATCATCGACCAGCCGGGGCGCGCCCAGGCGCTGATCGACAACGCCATGTCGCGCAACATCGGCATGGCCCGCCAGGCACTGCGCACGGCCCAGGCCGCCAACGCGCTGCAGGAGCGGCTGGACGAACTGCAGGCCGAGATCGACCGCCGCATCATGAGCAAGGCCCGCGTCGATGCCGTGTTCCGCCGCTCGGCGCAACTAAAGGCGGCCGGCTACGCGCCGCTGATGCGCTTCGGCAAGTTCACGGTCACGGTCTACGCCGTGGACGAAACCGGCAACCGCCGGCGCGACGCCAACGGCGACAGCATCGTGTCGTACTTCCGCATGCACGAGACGCAGGCCGAGGCCAACGCCGACCGCCGCCGCGTCGAGTCCATGATCGGCGACTCGCAAGAGTACGAGGTGCAGACCGGCACCCGCTCCGAACTCAAGCACGAGCTTTACCAGGGCATCTCGCCCGAGACGCTGGCGATGTTCGCCGAGGAAGTGGGCGCGGACGCCGCGCTCAAGAAGTTCTACGAGGTGGCGCTGACCGAGCGGTCCGCGCTCAAGCGGCGCCTCGAGCGTAAGAACACCCGCGGCTTCGACGAGGATCTGCCGCGCGTGCTGGCGTCGTTCATCACCAGCAACGGCCGGTTCGCCTCGCAGCGGTTCTTCCTGCGCGACTTCAACAACGCGATCAAGTTCGTGCCCAAGGAAAAGGGCGACGTGCTGGACGAGGCGATCAAGCTGCGCGGCTTCCTGATGGACCCGACCGACAGCGGCGCCAACATCTCCGGCCTGATGTTCGCGTGGTTCCTCGGCGGCTCGGTCGCCTCGGCGGTGGTCAACCTGTCGCAGCCGCTGACCATGAGCGCGCCGTACCTGTCGAAGTTCTCGAGCCGGGCGCTGTCGGCCAAGAAGGCGCTGGCCGACGCGGTGCCGCAGGCCATGGGTGCCAAGCAGATCACCGACCGCGACCTGCGCGCCGCCCTCAAGCGGGCGGGCCAGGAAGGCATCGTGGACGCGCAGGAGATCTTCCACCTGTACGGCCAGGCCGCGCAGGGCATATCAGCCAAAATGGCTAACACGCTGGTGCGCATCCCCGGCGCGGCCCGCGCGCTGCGCCAGGGCGGCGAGAGCGCCCGTGCTCGAGCCGAGGCGTTCTTTACCCTCTGGGGGATGATGTTCGCCAAGGCCGAGGGCTTCAACCGGCGCCTGACGTTCATTGCCGCCTGGAACATGGCGCGCGCCCGCAACGAGACGAACCCCTACGCCTTCGCGGTGCGGGCGGTCAACGAGACGCAGGGCATCTACAACAAGATCAACCGGCCGAACCTGGGGCGCAACACCATCGGCCGCACGGTGCTGACGTTCAAGCAGTATTCGATCATGTACCTCGAGCTTGTGCGCCGGATGTGGAAGTCCGGCCCCGAGGGCAAGCGGGCGGTGTTCTACATGCTGGCCGTGCTGATGCTGCTGTCGGGCGAGGAAGGGCTGCCCTTCTCGCAAGACCTCGACGACCTGATCGACACGATCGGCCAGTTGATGGGCTACGACACCAACATGAAGCGCAGCAAGCGCCGCATGGCCTACGAGATCCTGGGCAAACAGGGCGGCGACCTGTTCCTCTACGGCGTGTCGTCGGTGCTGCCGCTGGACTTCTCCGGCCGCCTGGGCATGGGCAACCTGATCCCCGGCACGGGCATGTTCAAGGTGTCGGGCGCCGCGAACCAGGCGCGCGAGGTGGCCGAGGTGGTTGGCCCGGCCGGCAGCTTCGCCGTCTCGATCATGGACGCCTTCGAGGCCGCCGCGGTCGGCAACTACGCCAAGGCTGCCGAGAACATGTCGCCCAAGGCCGTCAAGGACGCGCGCGCAGGAGCGGACATGGCGCTCACCGGCACGGCCAAGGACACCCGCGGCCGCAAGAACATGGACGTGGACCTGGTCGATGCGGCGGTCAAGTCGGTTGGATTCCAGCCGACCAAGCTGGCCGACGCCAACCGCGCCCGCTCGCCGATCATGCAGGACCGGGCGCTGCAGAAGAAGATGGAAGAGTCCATCGTCGATCTGTGGGCGCGCGGCATCGCCATGAACGACGAGAAGATGCAGGCCGAGGCCAAGCAGACGCAGGCCGAGTGGAACGCGACCAACCCGAACACGCCCGTCTACATCACCGGCGAGCAACTGCGCAAGGCGGCCCAGTCCTACAAGCAGGACCAGGACAGCCGCATCAAGCGGTCGATGCCGAGGGAGTTGCGCGAGCGCGCCGGGCTAGATCTTGCCAAGTAGTAGGAGCACCCGCGTGACCGACTCGATGGTCGAGTCGGTCTGCTGGTACACCGAAGACACGCAAGTCAATAAGTGCTCGTGAGAGGCATGCAGCCGTCGCAGCTCCTCCGCTGCTTCGTCGGCCAGCGGGTGGTCGCTGGCGTCGATGACGGCTTCGAGGTAAATTGTTCTTGGCATCGGTTGTCGAGTTTTGTAATTCTGACAAGCGGCTGACAAGCAAAACAAGTTCCACCCGCACCGAAACGGCGCGTGTCATTTCTGATGACGCAGTTGCAAAACAGTGCACGTTCGGTGCAGCATGGTGCTGCATAACCCTGCAAATTGGAATGGTCGGCCCGGCGGATCACGGTTAAGAATCAAAGCCTTACGAACGATCTACCTTTCTACGAACCAGGGGGTCGTGGGTTCAAATCCTGCCGGGCGCGCCAGTCAAAATCAACGGGATACTGCAACTGGGTATCCCGTTGTCATTTCCAGCGTGCACGATCTGTGCACGTTGCGCAGCAGCGGCGCGGACGCCCCACTCTCCACCAACTTCACCGCCTTCAACAACTCGAGCAACTCGGCCGCGCTGTAGTGCGTGGTCATGTTGCCGTTGCGATGCCCCAGCAGATCCTGGCGCGTCTCGTGCGACACCCCCGCAGCCCGTAGCCGGCGGCCGAAGGTGTGCCGCAGATCGTGGACGTGCAGCGTGCGAAAGCCCGCCGGCGCCGGCCGCCCCAGGTGCTCTTGGTAAGCCGCCACCGCCTTGCGCCGCCCGTCCTGCCAGCCGTTGTTGTTCATCGTCACGATGTTCCGACCACGGTACGGGAATACCCACAGGTCGCTCTTGCCGCGCTGCGCCTCGATCACCCGCTGCGCCACCGCATTGCACACGACCACGCGGTCGTCCCCGTTCTTCGTGTCGGTGAGCACAAAGATCGACGCTTCGACGCCGTCGATCCGGTGCTCCTGGTCCCACTGCAGCTTGCAGCACTCCTTGTCACGCACGCCCGTGTGCACCATGAACAACGACATCGGCTGCAGGTGTACGGGCAGCAGGGGGAACAGCAACCCCTGCTCGCGCCAGTCCAGCGGATACGGGTCGCGCGCGTCGTTCACCGTCGGCATCGTGATCAGCGGGGGCGTGTCCAGCCAGGTGAGGCCGGTGGCCGGGTCGCGCCACTTGCGCGCGGCCAGGTTGAGCACGCGCCGTATGACCGCGAGCTTGTTGTGAACCGTCTTGCTTTTGTTGCCACGCTGCCGACACCACTGGACGAACGGCTTGAGCGTCTCGTCGTGGACCTTGGCCAGTTCGACGCCGCCAATAAACGGCATGGCTTGTTCGAGCCACGACGCCGTATCGGCATTGCGCACTGTCTGGTCCTCCTTGATGTACTTCGCTGCTGCGTCTGCAAAGAACCGCACCGGCCGGACACCAAACACCAACTGCTGCCGGATCTGCTCCAGTCGTCTTATGAGGTACTGCTCGGCTTCCTCGAGCGACGCTGACTCAGTGCACTCTCGAAGCGTGCCAAAGCCTCGGACGGACTTCTGGATGTGCCATTTGCCTCGATGAAACCGAAGTCCTGGCATTCGCTTGTGCCCCATGTTGCGACTCCTTTCTTTGCTGCCGGGGCACGACCATTCCGCTGCACATATTCGTCTGCCCACGCATCCAGGTCAAGTCGATCGAAGGCGATGCCCTGCGAACCGATGGGCACCTCTTTGACGTGCGGCCTAACTTCGGCGTTGAAACGGTTGCGATCCATGCCGAGATACGCGGGCGCATCCCGGAACCGGATCAGGCGAGGAAGGATCATCAGTAGGCGGGCGCCTCGAAGGGATCGGTGACGGTGGAGACATCGAGCCGGTCGCGGTTGCCCAGCGCAGCCTCGGTCACCCGCCAATACTTACCCTCGGGCTTGACCGTGATCGAGTACGGGGCGGGGATGCGCTCGACCTGGGCGAGCGCGTCCTTGACGCTGGCCGGGCACATCATCCCGCGCTTCCAGAACCAGGACACCGCGTGCTTCTTGACGAAGGCGCGATCGTCCTCGATCGGCACCCACTCGCTGAACCGCTGGATGCCGCACCAGTAGGTGACCTTGAGCGAGGGCGCCTTGCCCACCTTCTGGTAGTGCTCGTACTCGACGCTGTCCACCTGGTACTGGCGGGGCTCCTGCAGCGCGGCCACGATGACGGCGTCGGCGGCTTGCGTGCCGTGCGGGGCGCTGCGCGGGAACTCGTGGCCGCAGCCGGGGCACACCATCACGGTCGTGTGCAGCAACTCGTTGCAGTCCGGGCACTCCTTGACCGGCGCCACGCTGATCGCGTCCTCGTCCTTCTGGCGCTTGCGCTTGACCTTGATCTGGTCGATCGGGCCGTGGCGAGCGACGTTGCCGGCGAAGTCCAGCACCAGGGTGTTCTCTTTCGACTCGTGCTTGCGCAGGCCGCGGCCCATGATCTGGACGTACAGGCCGGTGGACTTGGTCGGGCGCAGCATCAGGATGCAGTCGATGTGCGGGGCGTCGAAGCCGGTGGTGAGCAGCATGGCGTTGAACAGCATGCGGATGCGGCCGGCCTTGAAGTCGCCGATGATCCGGTTGCGCTGGGCGGTGTCCATGTCGCCGGTGACGTAGTCGGCGCTCCAGCCACGGGCTCGAGCCCGCTCGGCGCAGTGCTGGGCGTGCTCGACGCCGGCGCAAAAGCCGAGGATGTGGTTGCGGTCGGCCGCCAGCTTGGCCACCTCGTCGAAGGCGCCCTCGATCAGGTCGGCCTTGTCCATGGCGCGCTGCAGTTCGCCCTGCACGAACTCGCCGCCGCGGGTGTGCACGCCGCTCAGATCGGCCTTGGTGGCGCCGTTCTTGGCCACCAGCGGGCACAGATACCCCTGCTTGATCAGCACGCCCACGTCGGCCTCGTAGGCAACGTCGGTGAAGATCCGGTTGTCGCCCTCGGTGAGCAGGCCGGAGTCCATGCGGTAGTGGGTGGCCGTGAGCCCGACCACCTTCATCTTCGGGTTGTGCTGCAGCAGGCCGTTCAAGAACCGACCGTACATGGTGTCGGCGCTGCGGGGCACCAGGTGCGCCTCGTCGATGATGCACAGGTCGGTGCCGCCGAACTTGGCGGGCATGCGGTGCACCGACTGGATGCCGGCCACGGTGATCTGCTGCTTGACCTTCTGGCCGACGCCGGCGGACCAGATCCCGACCGGCGCCTCGGGCCAGTAACGGATGATGGCGCTGGCGTCTTGCTCGATCAGTTCCTTGACGTGGGTGAGCAGCAGCACGCGGGTGCCCTGGTAGGCGGTGAGTGCCTCTTGAATGAAGGCGGCCATGGTCAGGCTCTTGCCGGCGCCGGTGGGCAGGACCACCAGCGGGTTGCCGGCGTGGTGGCTGAAGTAGTCGTACAGGGCGTCGATCGCTTCGCGTTGGTAGGGTCGGAGTTCAATCATGTGGGTGTTGCATGGTGACGAGGGACTGGGCGATGGTGCGGACCTCCTGGCTGACGGCGTGGCCGAGGTCTTCGGGGTCCAGCATCCGCAGCAGGAAGGTGCGCAGGCGCACGTTGTGGTCGGCCAGGCGCTCGGCGGCGCGCTCGATGGCCTCGAGGTAATCTTCAGCGTGGGTCATTGTTCTCGGGTTCGGTCGGGATGTACTGGTCGTATTCGTTGCGTTCGATGCGGCACAGGCGGTTGGCCATGGGCGTGCGCGGCCCCATGTCGTCGAGCGACAGGTGGCGCAGGCAGTCGCCCTTCTTCGGGCAGTCGTCGCCCAGACAGCGACAGTTGTCCCAGGCGAAGAAGCGGGTCATGCGGTGCCCCTGGCGCGGATGGCGTTGGCGCTGAACGTGCAGCCGTCGTAGAACCGCTGGTCGTACTCTGGTTTGCTGGGGCGCAGTGCCTCGCATTCCTTCGCGCACGCCTCGCGCTCTTCGGCCACCTCTCGATCGACTTGCGCCAGCGGCACGAACCGGGCGTTGCACTCGGCGCAGGACCAGAGTTCGACCGGTTCGCGCGTGCTCACGTCGAACCAGGTGCGGATGCGTTTGTGCTGGCAGGTCACAGCGTCCGGCTCCCGCTGCTGCTGCCGCCACTGTTTCGGCACGGCCACTGCGCCTTGAGCACATGGCTGACGATCGCGTCGGCGGCGGTGTGGCGCACTTGCGGGTTGTTCATCAGGAACTTGCGCACCATGTCGTTGATCTGGCCGTTGGTGGCCTCGAGCGGCGAACAATGGGTGACGCCCCGGTCGGCGTCGTGCACGCCCATGACGTAGCCCAGCGCGACAGCCTGCTCGGCTACTTGCGAACTGTTCATGTGCGTCAGCAACTGGTTGCCGGATAAGAACTCGGCGCGGGCTGCGGGCGCCGCGACCAGCACGGCAATGATCAGGTACTTCATGATGCTGCTTTCTTTCGGTTAGTAAACACGCGGCGCGTCCAGCAGGACGCGCAGATCCACTTGCCCGGCGACATCTCGATGCCGCCCTTGGGCGGCTGGGGCTTGTCGCACTTGCTGCAGTGCCGGTAGGCGGCCGACGAGGTGTCGGTCTTGGGCAGCTTCAACTGAAAATTCACGAACGTCATTGGGTGGTTCCTTGGTCGAGGCGAGTCATGAACATCGGAGTGCGCTCGCCGACATAGGCGCCCACCATGTTGTATTCGTACCATTCGACCGCCTCTTCCTCGGTCATGCCCTCCTTCTCGACCAGCATGCGCAGCAGGCAGTCCTTGTCGTAGACGGCCACGGCTTCCATGCCGCAGCGTTCGGCAATGCCGACGACGCAAACGTCGTAATGGTCGGGGTCCAGCAGCAACATCTCGTCGCCACCCAATTCGGCCAGGGTGTCGCGGTCAACCTTCATCCAACAATCCTTCCTTCAAACTCTTGGCGCAGCCGCTCGATCTCCGGGTCGCAGATGGCGCGGTGATCCTTGGCCGCGCTGATCTCGTGGCTGTGGTACATGATCGGGTCGTGCTGTTGCTTGACCTCGAGCGGCGGCATGCCGGTGGCCGTGACGACGACGAACTTGCGTCCGTTGTCCTTTCGCTGGAACAGAATCCAGTCCTGGCCGGCGTCGATTGTGTCGGCGTAGGTCACCAGGAACGGCAGCGGCAAGTGGTTGTTGCAGCCGGTGCGCTGGATCTCGATCGGGATCGAGTCGGCGGGCTGCTCTTTGTGGGCGCACGACCAGCGGCCCTCGCCCTCGCGCTCGGGCGTGGCGTAGCAGCAGGTGCGGCACGACATGTCGGGCACCTGGTGGCCGTGGCACACGTCGCTGTGCGAGCACATCTTGCAGATGTAGAACGACGGGTCGTCGGACAGTTTGGCCGGCGGCTCCATGGCGAAGATCACGCCCTCGGCCTTGGCCTGGATCTGCTCGAAGCGGACCTTGTCGAACTCCAGCCGCTCGGCGTACATCTCGTCGTTGTCTTTGTTGACGGCCAGGTAGAGCGCCCGGTCCATGCCGGTCTTGCCCATGTACCAGGTCATCTGGTCATAGTGCTGGGGCTTCGCGCGCGTGACGCCGAGCTTCTTCAGGTCGGCGAACGCCTTGGTCGAGAACGTCTTGAACTCGACGACGTGCCACTTCTTGCCGCCACCGGGGACGCCGCGGGCGGCGCCGTCCATGTGGCCCTTCATGTGGCCGCCGTGGTCGCTGAACCCGAACTGCCGGCCGGTGCTGGGGTCCACGTCGTAGATCTCGACGCCGATGGCGCGCAGGTCGGCGACGAAGCGGGGCTCGGCCGCGAAGCCGGACTGGAACAGCCGGTACATGCGCCCGTCGAACTGCTCGCGCGAGGCCCAGCGGAAGTCGTACCAGAGGGCGCGCTTGCACTCCTTGCCGACGATCGAGGCGCCCAGGTAGGTGCGCGCCTTCTCCGAGCGCCCGCGCTTCTCGTACTGCTCGTAAATGGCAGTGACGATCGGGCTCTCCGCGTACTGAGAGATGTCAGTCATTGGTCTTGGTGGGTTGGAAGTAGTCGCGCAGGAACGTCTCGGCGTCTACTTCTTGATTACTTGAATGCTCGGCGTTGTGCATATCGCACGCCTGCTGTTCGATCGCGGTGAAGATCTCCTGCAGCAGCGTGTGCATGAGCGCGTGGTCGCCGATGCGGGACAGCATGGTCGCCAGGCCGATGCCAAGGGACTTGGCCAGTTGCGCGTAGGCTTCATCGGAGAAGTTGGCTTCGAGATGGCCCAGCATCTCGAGCACTGTCTGGTCGTAGTCCACGCGACTCCTTGTGGTTAGCCCCCGTCTCTCCGGGGTGTCACGCTTGTGCAGGCCGGCCGCGTTCACCGGGTGATCCGGGGGAGGAGTCAGCCCCCGCTGCTTTCTACGATTTCAACGTCGGTCGGCGCCGCGTTGATCTGCTCGAGCACCTGGGTCTTCCAGTCGGTGATGATCTGGGCCACGTCGTCGTAGCGCAGTTGGCCCATGGCGCCCAGCGCCACATTCAGCGTCTGGATGTCGGTGCGAATCGTCACCTTGGTCTTCAGGTCAATGTTGGACATGTTTGTCCTCCGGCACGGCCTTGCTGACGACCGTCTCGATGTAGTGGTTGATGATGCGTTCGAGCACCTGCGCGCGGTTGGACTTGAGTCCTTGCGCAAGCGCGGTGATCGTCCAGTAGTGCCCTTGCGAAACACCAACGGCGAAGCCGTCGGTCTTCTTCTCGGGCATCCTCCTAGCGGGCATGGACCGCGTCTTCTTGGCGGGATCTGCTGCTGCCGGCATGCTTACCTCGCCCACGGTGCGGCCTGAGCCGGTGCGGCTGCGGCCGGAGCCACGGCAGCGGGTGCTGCGCTGAACGCGGTGGTCGCCACCGGCGCCTGGCCGGAGACGGGCGCGTACTTCTTGATGGTGTTGTTCTCGCGCTTGCGGTCATCGACCTCGACGCCGACGGTCAGCAGCAGCGGCTTGTTGTGCAGTTCCGTGCTGTCGCGCGGACGCAGCACGCCCACGGCCTTGCAGATCGCGCCCAGTTCGCGCTGGGCGATGTCCACCGCGGTCTGGTTCGGGTTCTTCAGGTTCAGGCGAGCCCACAACTTGCGGCCCTTCTGCGGCCCGTCGAGCACCTCGAAGGTGATCTGCAGGTACTCGCCGGTGCCGCTCTTGGTCGGCTTCATCTCGGAAGCCGTCGCAATGGCGACGTACTGGCCCTCGGGCAGGGCGGTGAACTCCTGCTGGTCGGGTACTTGGGTGGCGTCAAAGCCCATCAGGTTTGCCATGATCGTTCGATCCTTTCTTGTGGCAGGTTGAGAAAAAATAGATTACGCGGACGTAGAAGTGGGCGCGGTCATGGCCGCAGCCAGCCCCTGCTGGAACGCCGTCCAGTTGAGCGGGCAGTCGGGCATGCCGTACCGGTTGCCGGCCACATAGGCCGGGTGCGGGTTCAGGTGCAACTTGCGCGCACCCGTGGTGATGGCCTTGGTTTCCTTCTGATTGAAACCAGACTCCACCGACCGGGTCATGACCTCGTGAGCACAGAACCCGATGATGTCGGCCCACTCGTTGATGACGGCCACGGCGCGCTTGTTCAACTTGAGGCTGTAGGCGTCGTAGTCTTCCGACAGGGTGGGGTTGCGGACCTTGGTGATCTGCTCGTGGGCGATGCAGATCACGGTCATGTTGCGGTCGTTGCGCAGGATGTCCAGGCCGGCGAAGAACTTGCGCCACAGGTCGTCGGCCATGATGTAGCCCTTGCCGTAGCCGATCTTCTCGATGTTGTCCACGTTGTTCTCGCGGCACACCTTGCCCAGGATCAGCGGCTCGAGCCAGTCGAGCGAATCGACGAACACCGACTGGAACTCGTGCTTGTCGGTGGCCAGCGCCTTGATGGCGTCCATCACGTCCTCGTAGGAGTGCGCCAGCGGGAAGGCGGCCACGTCGATGTTGTCGAGCCCCTCTTCGGTCAGGATGCCGACCGACGCCGGGGACGACGCCGCGAACGTGCTCTTGCCGATCTTGGGCGGCCCGTAGATGACCACCTTGGGGGCGCGCAGCCGTTTGCCGCGCGTAATGCTTGAGAGATCAAATGCCATGCTTACTCCGGTTTGATGATGACGGACGGCTCCGCGTCCTTCTCGGGCACCGTGTCCTCGATCTTCTCGAAACTGGGTGCCGTCTGCAGGACGGCCCGCAGCAGTTCGTAGGCCATGCCGTGGGCCTGGCTGGACTCGTCGAACTTGTCGCCGAAGTCGGTGCCGACGTTCAGTTTGCCGTCCTCCGAGTCTTCAATGGTGATGCTGGCGCGTGCCATCAGAGTGCCTCTACTTTCACTTGCGGTGACTCCGGCTCGGTCGTCACGAACTTGCTGAGAATGAGCGACTCGGCCGGTGCGAGCGCCCGCAGGCCGGTGACCGATACCTCGGCCTTCCAGCGCACGGCGTCCTGGACGGACTTGGGCAGGGTGTTCCACGCGACCTGCAGGGCCGAGGTGTCCACCTTGCGCTTCATGCCGTAGGTGACGCTCACCTTGAAGCCGTCGGGCTTCTCGGTGATGGTGCCCTCGGGCTTGTTGGGATCGAGCAGCAGCGCCGCGATCTCCTTGTCGATCTTGCGCCGTTCGGCGACGGCCTCGTCTTCCTTGGCCTTGGCCGCGAGGCGCTGCAGGGCCAGCGTCTTGAGGTCGCTCATGACGGGTTCACCTCGCGCTTCTCGATGGGCGTCCAGCCGAAGCGGCGCCACGTCTTCTGCACGTCGGTGCTGACGGCGTCAACGTAGACAAAGTCGGGGTCGAGGATCGACGGCCGCTTGGGTGGCGGTGCCTTGCGCGCTCGCGGCGTGGCCCGTGGGGTTTGCTGCATGTTTCAGTCCTTCGTTCAGTTGATGGGGAGCAGATGCTATCCGATCGGTTGAAGTTTTCTCAACTACATAATCGTAATCAATCCGGCCGTTCTGATAGTTTTCTTCAACTAAAGGCGGCGACGGACGGTGACTTCGACGACCCGGCCGATGATGTTGGCCTGGTCGCGGGGCACCGTGGGCCAGCGGGCGTCGTCGGCCATGAGCAGCGCCTGGTCGCCTTCGCTGGTCAACTTGCGCAGGATCGGCTCGGATGCGCGGCCGGTGGCCGCGAGTACAACACAGCCGGGGCTCACAGGATGAGCCTTTGACACCACCGCGTAGGCGCCGGTGGGGCAGCTCGAGGTCAGGGCGTCGCTGTTGACCTGGATGGCCGCGGCGGTGCCCTCGGGATAGGCGACAATCGTCTGCAGCCGCTCGATGACGGCGTCCCAGCGCCAGCGCACCAGGTCGCGGGCGGGCACCACCGGCACCGTGAACACCGGCGGGCGTGTGGCGCTACGCGCTACAGGCTTGTTCTCCACGCCGGTGAGCCAGTCGGTCGAGACGTTGTACAGGCGGGCCATCTCGGCCAGGTGCTCGACGCGCGGCTCGGTCTGGCCGCTCTCCCACAGGCTGACGGTGCCCGGCGTCACCTTGAAGTGCTTGGCAATGGCGCGCTGGGTGACGGGTGGGTGCATGGCTTCTCGCGCAGACTTCAGGCGTGTTCCAAGGGTCTTGGACATCGGTCGGTCGCTCGGTCGGTCGGTCCGGCAAGATTACACGAGAAAACTTAAACTGCGCAACTTGCGCAACTTCGCATACTGCGTATAGAATTTTTAAACCCCCCGCAACAACACCATGAAGCACACAACACAATCCCCCCTTGGGTTCACCGTCGAAGGCGTCATTGCCTTGGCCGGTGGCCGTCGAGTCGTCGCTGACGCCACGGGCGTGTCCGTCCAGTCCATCGGGAAGTGGACCACCCGTATTCCTGCAGTCCATGCGCGCACGGTCGCCATCCTCGCGGGCCTCCCGCTGGAGATCGTTCGGCCCGACCTGGTGCGCGCCGGGCACGATCAAGTCGTGCCGTAGCAATGGAGACGACACATGTGGTACGCGCTCGCGTTCGCGGTCGGAGTTTGGGTCGGCCTCGCCGTCATGGCGATGCTGGCGATGTCCAGGAGCGAGGAAGAATGAAATGCCCGCATTGCGGAAAAGACAAGCACACGGTGCTCAAGACGATGCAACAGGACGCGCAGACGTGGCGATACCGCCTCTGCAGCCTGTGCTTCAAGACGTTCGCCACCCTCGAGGAAGTGGCGCCGAAGTTCCCCTGGCCGAGCCAGCGCCAAAAGCGCGAGGCCGCCGAAGCGCGACGCGCAGCACGCGCGGAGCAGCACAAGCCGGCGGACTGGAAGGGCTGGTCCCGATAAAGCGTCGCCCGGAGTGGCCGTTCCTCTTCTACTCGGAGGACGGCCGCATGTATCACAACCCGGCGCCGCGCGAGACGCGCGCCCAGCGCCTGGCCCAAATGGAGGACGCTCCGCTATGACGCGCAGGTCCAGCAGGAAGTGAAAGGGGAGTTGGTTGTCTTACTCACAATCGCCGTTCGAGCGGCGCGCCTATGCGTACATCGAACGCGGCTACAGCGTCATCCCCATCGCGCCGGGCACCAAGCGCCCCGGCCAATGGTCCAAAGAAAACGGCTGGCGCGGCATGCACGACTGGGAACGGTTCCACCAGCGCCTGGCCAGCGACATCGAGCTCGACCACTGGTACAAGTGGCCGGACGCGGGCATCGGCCTGCTCACCGGCAAACTGTCCAAGATCGTCGCGCTTGACCGCGACTACGACACCAAGGGCACCGACGCGCTCGAAGCCCTGATCCCGTACACGCCCGTCAAGAAAAAGGGCGCCAAGGGCTACACCGCCTTCTACCGCTACAACGGCGAGAAGTCGTGCTCGTTCAACATCGGCGGCGTGCGCGTGCTCGACGTGCTATCCGACGGCCGCCAGACCCTCATGCCCGGCACCCTGCACCCGGACGGGCACACCTACATCTACCTGACCGAAGACCTGCTCGAGGACTACGACCCCGAGGATCTGCCCACGCTGCCGGCCGACTTCTTCGACCGCGTGCGCGACGTGCTGGCCCCGTACCAGACCGACGACGACAAGAAGTACCAGCGCAAGGTCGTGGTGGCCACCGACACCGACGAGGCCATCAACACCGACCTGTCGATCGCCGGCCAGTATTACCGCGACCTCAACCGCCTGGCGCTCGAGCGCATCGACGAATGGGTGCCCAAACTCATCCCCGGCGCCCGGAAGGAACGCGACGGCTACCGCTGCATCGCCACCTGGCGCGGCGTGAAGAACGCCAACGTCGGCATCCACCAGAAGGGCATCTTCGACTTCGGCGGCAACTACGGCATGACCCCGATCGACCTGGTGCTCTACCAGCACGGGCTGCCCTTCCACAAGGCAGCCGAGGTGCTGCGCGGGTGCCTGGCCCTGTCGGAGCCGGAGCCCATCACCTTCGGCGCCGCGGCCGCCGTGACAGCGCCCACCACGGTCGCATCTGCAGCAAGCGCCCCCGCGAACCTGATGCCGTGGGCCAAGCCCAAGGACAACCCGCCGGCCGTGCAACTGCCGCCCACCACCAGTTTCGAGCCGGCCAACGCGCTGCCGGCCTTCCTCATCAACCCGCCCGGCATGCTGGGCGTGGTCACCCGCTGGATCACCTCGACCGCTCCCAAGAGCCAGCACGAACTGGCGCTCGCCTCGGCCATCGCCCTGTGCGGCACGGCCATGGCGCGCACCTACCGCAGTCAGTACGGGAACTGGACCTCGATGTATTTCGTGCTGGTGGCCAAGTCCACCGAGGGCAAGGAACATCCGCAGCGGTGCGTGGAGAAGGCGCTGACCGCCGCCGACATGACCGACCTGATCGGTGGCAGCGGCTACACCAGCGCCGGCGCCGTCTACTCGGCCCTGCTCAAGAGCCCGGCGCACATCGCAACAGTAGACGAAATCGGGAAACTGCTGAAACTGTCCCGCTCCAAGGGCCAGGCCAACACCGAGGCGGCCATCGACAAACTGGTGGAAGCCTTTGGCCGGCAGGACGGCGTGCTGCGACCGCCCACCTACTCGACGATGACGCTATCGCCGGCGCAGCAGGCCGTGACCCAGCGCATGATTCACAACCCCGGTATCACGCTGCTGGGCGCCACCACCCCCGGCACCTGGTACAACAGCCTGACCGATGACCTGGTGCACGACGGATTCACCGGGCGCCTGATCGTGGTCGAGTCCAAGGAACCGCGCCAACTGATGCGCTTCGTGGACCGCACCGACCCGCCGCAGCAGGTGATCGACTGGCTGAAGGCGGTGCGCGTGACCGCCGTCGTTCCCGGCAACCTGGCCGGCACATCGCTCGCTGAACTGCCGCCCGTCACGGTCGAATTTCCGTTCGCGGAGTCCTGCATGCCGCTCATGCGCGCCTTCGAGGAAGAACTGAACGAGGCCAAGGACCGCTACGAATCCGAGGGGCTGGACGTGCTGCTCGGGCGCACGCTGGAGAAGGCGCTGAAGGTGGCGATGGTCGTGGCCAAGGCCGTAGACCCGATGAATCGGGAAGTCGGACCCGATCACTTGGCGTGGGCCATCGACTACATCCGCTACTACGACATGGCCATGATTCGCGCCGTGCGGCGGGAGCGGGTACGCAGCAACACCGACGGCGACATCAAGCGCGCGCTGACTCTCATCAAGAACGCGGCCAAGTACGCCAAGGATGCCCGTTATGGTTCGGTGTGCGCGCAGGGCGTCATGCCGCACGGGAAGTTGCTCAAACTGATGGCCATGCCCAGCAAGACGTTCAACGAACTGATGACCACCGCGGTCGAGGCCATGGTCATAAAAAAATCGCCGGGCATCCCTTTCGGGTATGCAGCCGGCGACGTGTATATGCCTGGTGATGATGAAGTCGAGACGGACTAGACGTATCGCTGCTTGCGCGGCCGCCCCACCGGGGCGCGCCGCAGCAGGTAATTGCGGTCGATCATCCAGATGTGGCCGATCTTGGCCGCGTAGATGACGCGCCCCTTCTCGCACCAGTAGCGCGCCATGCGAACACTCACGCCCTCCTTCTGCGCGAGTTCTTCGACTGTCAGGAACGGGGCTTGAATCATTTGCTGTCCTTGGGGGCGTAGTTGACGCCCTCATTGCCGTACAGGTTGAGCAGCGTGTCATCGTCCATCGCGCGCTCGGTGCGTAGCCAATCGACACAGGCGCGGCAGATGCCCCAGCCGGTGTCTTGGTTCCAATGCTGCGCCCAGCGGCCGGCGTTGCCGCCGCAACAGGCGCACTTGAGACTGCGTTGGGTCAAACCAAACCCCTTTCCGCGAACGACACCGCAGCCGGCCCAGCCGTGATGATGTGATCTATCACCCGCACGTCAACCAGCGCGAGCGCGCTCTTGATCGTGCTGGTCAAGACATCATCGGCACGGCTTGGCTCGGCCACCCCGGACGGATGGTTGTGGGTCAATATGACACCGGCCGCGTGCAGTTCCAGCGCGCGCTTAACGATCTCGCGCGGGTACACGCTGGCTTGCGTCAGCGTGCCCATGAACATCGTTTCGCAACGGATGATGCGGTTCTGCGAGTCGAGAAACAAGACGGCGAAAGCCTCCCGGCCTTGCGTGTCGTGCTCGGCCGCGCGCATCAGCAGGTACTGCTTGACCAGTTGCGGCGAGGTCATGGCCTCGCGGTGCTGCAGCCTGGCCCACAGCAACGTCATGGCGCACTCGATTAATTCGTCGTCGCTCGGCATGACCGGGCGCGGTTCGACGATGTAGGGCGGTGGCGCCTCGGTGCGCGCCATGGGGTTCAGAATGTCGGCGATGGTTTCGTGGACGTGCTGGTTCATTCCTGCTCCTTAACAGAATCGACCACGCGGTCATGTGAAACGCACCGCACAAAATCTGGCGGGGTGTTTACGTCCTCCAAGTCACACGCTAATGCCTCGGCGGCTTCGGCATTGTCGGCATCGACTTCGTAGGTTTTCAGCGTGATGGTTGCCACGCTCAAGGTCACTTCGTATTTCATTTGCTTTCCACTTCTTCTGCCTCAAGCAGAGTCACTCGGCTTGCACCCGTCTCGCCCTCCATGCGGCGCAGGTCATAGCGGTCGAACTCTTCTTCGATCAAGTCCTCAAGGTCATCGACCTGATCGAACTCGTACTCCACCAGTACACGGACTTTCATACGTTTCCCCCTTGGCCGAATTTGCTGATGAGCGCCTCGGCTTGCGCCTTGGTGATGTGCAGCACCGCCACCTCGTCGTTGCGCTTGTGCTCGTCGCCAGCAACAAATGAGATATAGGGCTCGGCGGTCTTGTCGAACGGGATGGTCAGAATCATCTCGACGATCAGGCCGGGAATGGAAACCACGTCCATGTCGTAGTCGGTGTAGCCGTACTGGTTCTCGGCCGTTGCGCGTTGTGTGCAGGTCAGTCTCATGCGCCCTCTCCGATCACGTTGAAGTCCGCGTCGAGCACGCCGGCGTTCTGCAGCGCCACCTCGATGCCGAACACAAAGTCGTTCAGCATCTTGGGCATGTCGCCGTGGCCATACGCCTCGCGCAGACTGTTGACCAGCCGCAGCGCGTACTCGGTATCGCCCCGGTACGTCAGGTACTTCTCGCTTGCTTCGATGATGTTCATTTGTCGCTCCAATCGTCGGGATACATGCCACCGGGCACCGGGTCATCCTCACCAGGCAGGTGCGCCAGCGACACCTGCGGCTCGGTCCATGCGTTGCTGAAGTGCTCGGCCTGGGGGTAGACGCGGCGCGCGTCGGCCTCCGTTTCAAAGTTGTCGAGGAACACCTTGCGCGGCTGGCCAGCCAGCACGGATGAGTCGGGGTAGGTGCCCCAGCCCAGCACGTCGATGCCGCCGTACTTGCTCACGCGCAGCGTGTAGTAGTCGAATTCGATGTCTCGCTTCATGGTTTGATCTCCGTCGGTTCGCCTGTTCCAGATTCGTCGCAGTCATTGCAGTACCACCACATGACCGACGCCTCGGCATCGGTTTCGAGGTACTGCAGTTCGAGACTGCAGGATTCGCGGTGCCACGCCGGTAGGGACACCTGCACGTCGTGCGAACCGCATGCGGGGCATGCCCAGCGGCTCCAGCCCGGTTCGATGGTCGGCCGCAGCGTCGGATACGCCACGCGCAGCGCGTGCGCGATGAAGCCGGCCGCTGCCTCGTTGGCGTGGTCCGAGATGCACTCCACGCCGCCTTCTTTCAGGTGCAGGTACACGGACCAGCAGTAGATGTTGGGATCGCCGGGCTCGCAGCGTTCGAGAATCTCGCGGCCTTGCTGGTCGCGCCCGACCAGCGCCACCGGGTCCACTTCCACGCCGTCGTACAGGTTGATGTCGATCATGCGGCCTCCTTTGCCGGTTCGTAGTCGGTGCTCTTGAGCACGGCGCAAATGCTGACTGTCCACACGCGCGGGTCTTGCACCAGCGTGTCGTACATGCGCTGGGCGTCATCGAGCGATTCGGTCGCCAGCCATGTGTCGGTGCTGAATTCCCGGTCGCCGATCGTCTTGGCGTAGGTGGAGAAGGTGACGATGTGCATGGTCACGCCTCCCAGATTGCGTACCCGCGCGGCATGCGCGAGACACCCAGCCACAGGCGACAGGCGCGCAGGGCATCCGCCCGGCTGCGCCCGTAGAAGTCGCCGGCATACGCCCAGCCCGGTGCGTGAATCAGGTAGTGCTTCATGCTGCCTCCGTCATGGGGAAGTAGCCGCGCACAGTCGAGCAGTCGGCCATCAGGCCGGTGACCTCGCAGCGGGTGAAGTTCTCGCCGTGGTCGGTCACGTCCCAATGCGTGATGCGCCGGTCCGTGTTCTCCAGCCATTCGGTGAATGCGGCCTCGTCCTCGTCAGACAGGCCGGTGTAGTCGCCGTTGACCAGCGCCGACAGGTAGGCCCATGAAATTCGGTATTCGTAGTGATCGAATTTCATGCCTCTTCTCCCCCGGTGATCTCGGTTTCCAGTTCGACAAGAAACTCGATAACGTCATCGAGGTTGCTGCCGACTGTCTCGCCAAACGACGCCTCGTTGATCGGCGCCGCGAGCACCTCGGGTTCAAGGGTGTTGCGGATGTCGTACAGGGCAAACAGGGCAATCTGGATTTGTTCAAGGTTCATGCTGCACCCCCAGCCATCGCGGCCTTCCAAGCCGGCACCGCCGGGACCGGGAAGCGCCCCAGCCGGCGAATGAAGGAATCGCCGTTGGTGTGCGACTCCACCAGGCGCACTTCGACGCCGCGCGCCTTGGCCGTGCGCATGAATGCCCCCGCGTCGCAGTCCTCCTCCAGATACGCCACGTCGCCATGGCGGTACGAAAACTCGGTGATGCCGTCGGCCAGCCCCCACTCGCGCAGCAGCGCCATGGGCACTTCCAGCCAGCCATGGCCGGGGTCTTGGTGGTATGTGATGGTCAACATCAGTCGGTCCTTTCAGTCGTTCGGTTGATTGGTGTCGGGCGACACCCCAATGGCCCCAAGCCGGGGCCATCAGGCTGGCGTCATGGCCGGTAGCCGTACCCGGCCGCAATCGCGGCCTCGGTCGGGGTCAGGTCGCGGTACTCCGCGATCGCATACGCCTTCAGGCGTATCTCGCGGCCTCCGATCGCGCGGCAGTTGGCGCGCTCGAAGTCCGTGTGGCATGCCGACAGGTCGCGCAGCAGCGCGTCGTGCAGTTGCTGGATGGTCATGGCGCAGGGGTGAAGATGATGACGATGGCCGAAATGACGGCCAGCACGGCCATGATGCGGATGAAGGTGCGGTCACTCATGCCGGCCTCCCGGCACGAATCCAGACACCGCGACAGGTCGTGACCGCCCGGCCGCTGGCGATGCGCCAGCCGCCCGGCGTGCGGCCAGCGCGCACGGCGTCGGGGTACAGGGTCAGCAGCAGCGCCTCGGCCGCTGCCACGCCGAAATACCCCACCGGCAGGGGCACGAAGTAACGTTTCATGCCGCCTCCCCGCGCTGGTCCTCGACGTGCAGCGCCCCGCGCATCGTCTGCAGCCACACGTCCAAGTCGGCCACCGCCTGGTCGTAGGCGCGCGCCTTGTACGCCTTGCCGGTGATCTCGGTGGCCAGCGCCATCAGTTGCCGGCCACCCACGCCGCGCGTGGGCTTGATGCCGGTCCGCGCGAACAGCCGCAGCGCCGAGCGAAGGTGCGCGGCCTTGAAGTACAGCATCGCGTCGGGACCGGTGATCGACACGCCACCGGTGGAGTGCAGGGTCACGTCGGCGGTCATGCTGCCTCCCCGGTGGCCTTGGCAATGAGGGTGCGGACTTCTTCTGCAAGGTCGGGGTACAACCCGCCGTAGCGCAGGCATCGCTGCAGCGCGTCCAGCAGTTCCGGGGCAGCGGCCACCAGCCGCGCGTTCGCGGCTTGGTTGTCGCCGGCCAGCGTGGCCCAGCCGCAGCCGGCCTCGCCGGCCTCGGCGTCGCCGAAGTAGACCTCGAACACCTTGCCGGCGCGGGTGGCCTCGGCGGTCCACGGACCCGGCGTGTGGTTGGCGGTGCTCATGCTGCACCTCCCAGCCGGCGCAGCGTCACGCTGGTGCCGAAGTCCGACATGCCCGACACCCAGTTGTGCTCGTCCAGCCGCTCGCGCAGGCGCTCGTTGAACGGCCGGCCAACCATCTCTTCCCAGCGCGCGATCGCCTCGGCCTCGCTGGTGAAGTGCTTGCGGCCGGTGCCGTCCACGTCGCGCGTTACCACGTCCCAGCCGGTCGTGGCCGGCTTGACCTCGGCGCCCAGCGCGTCGGCCACCTTGGCCAGCGCCTCGGCCAGCGTCGGCCACCCGGCCGTCTGGCTCTCGCTGACCACTTCCAGAATGTCGCCATCGCTCCAGCACTCCACCAGCACGTCCCAGCCGTGCTCGTAGTAGCGCAGCGCATGGGCGCGCACCGCCGCCACCAGTTGCGTCTCGTCCATCGTTGCGTTCATTTCGTCGGTCCTTTCGTCGGTTGGTTTCTTGCGGGTGCCGCAGCACCCGTTGAGATTCTCTCAAAATTGTGCCGATATCGGCAAAGATTGTTTTTTCATCGTTTCGGGCCGTGTTGTGGCGTCTGGTTATAAGGGCGGTCCACAACACGTCCAGCTCGCTGTGTTCCGGCCGTGTTCCGGCGTGTTCCGAAAAGTTCGGAACACGAATCGCAGGGTAGAGATGAAGGTAAGTTATTGATTTATATATATATTTTTATCTTTCTTGTCTCTCTTTCCTACCCGTGTTCCCGTGTTCCGGGCCTCCCCCCCCTTTCCCTGACTCTGTTGTTTCCGGGCAACAGAACAGGACAAATAACCCGGAACGTCGGAACACGGGAACACGCCGTTGTTTTTATACAAATCTCCAATGGCGACAAGCACTTAGCCGCGTTTTTGTGTTCCGACAGTTTCGGAACACGCTCGGAACACTCGGAACACGGCTCGCGGCTGGCCGGTTGGCCGTTGGCGGTCGCCAGCGTGTCCGGGAGCGCGCCTGGTGGCGTCCGCCGGCCGGTTGAGCACCGCTCAACCGCCGGTCGGGACTAGCACAATCACTCAATCCTATCTATCATGCGCGCGGCATGGCACGTCGAATAGAGGAACTCGAACAAGCGCGGCTCGTGCGGTGGACCCACCAGCGCGCCGTTCGCGCAGCCATCCCCGCGCTCGCGTGGCTGCACCACTCACCCAACGGCGGTCGCCGCGACGGGTTCACCGGCGGCCAGATGAAGGCGCTCGGCACCAAGCCGGGATTCCCCGACCTCGTGCTGCCGGTCCCCAGCCCAGCCGGCTGGCACGGCCTCGCCATCGAAATGAAGTCGGACACCGGCCGCACCAGCCCCGAGCAGGTCGGCTGGCTGGACCGGCTGGCCGACTCAGGCTGGCAGACCGCCGTGTGCCGGTCCGCAGCCGACGGCCGCGACACCCTCGCCCGGTACTTCGGGCTCGACCCCGGCTCCCTGCCCCCGTTGGAGTAGTCCCATGCCAACCCAGCCGCCCCGCGTTCGCGCCCGAATCCTCGCCATCGTCAACGCCTCGCCCGGCTGGATGACCGCTCGCGCGATCGCCAGCGATGCCGGGCTGGATTACAAACAGGTCATCGACGCCCTAAATATGCTGCGTCTGACCGGCCGCGTCGCTCGTTTGGGCAGAACTGCGACCGCGCGCTGGGGTTCGCTCGTCCTCGTTGAGCACGACCCCTCGACCGAGGCCATCGCCACGCTCGAATCGGTGTTCCGCACCTTCCGCGCACCGCCCGACGCCTCCGACGGCGTCGAATAGCCCCGCACCGCCCACAATCCGGGCACGCCGTGGCCGCCAGCCGCGTGCGCCGCGGCTCTCCGCCGCGCTCGCCGGGGGCGCCGCCGCGTGTCCCCCCACCCCCAGGGGGGGGAGGGCGCAGCGGGCGCGCGGGGGCGTGGAATTTTTCTGGGGTATCCCCCCGGCGCGACCGAAACAAACCGACACGATGCAATCAGTTACGAAAATCCTCGGCTCTCGCACCTTCCAGTTTGCGGCGCTGCCGGTCGTCATCCTCGTCTGGTTCGCGCTGACCGACCCGTCGCACGGCGCGGACACGCTCCTGCGCGTGCAACTGCTCGCGCAAGCCCTGCTCGTCACGGGCTTCGCGTACCTGATAAGCAAAGCATTCACCGGCTCGGCCTCGAGCGAGCGCCTGTACATGGAGTCGCTCGCCGGCAACCAGTCGGCCGGCCTCGCGTACTTAGGCATGTGCCTGCTGCGCGGGCTGGTCCTGCTGTCGCTGCTCGTGTTCTTTGGGATGGTGCAGAGGTGATTGCGACCGCCGCCCTCGCTGCCACGCTCGCCACCCCCTACCCCCAGGGGGGAGGTGCAGACGCGGTCGAGGCCCGGCGGAGATTTTTTGTACCCCTCATCCGCGCGCAGCTCCACCAGATCGCGCCTGAATTCCCGTACCCCGCGTATTTCCCGGCGTTGATCGAGCACGAGTCCTGCATCAGCCTGACCCACTCGCGGTGCTGGTCACCGACTTCCCGGCTCAGAACGCCACGCGAAGAAGGCGCCGGCCTGGGTCAGTTGACGCGGGCCTTCAACCCTGACGGCTCGATCCGGTTCGACGCGCTCCAAGATGTCCGTCGGCTCGACCCCACGGGCCTGAACGATTTGCGCTGGGACACGGTGTACGACCGTCCCGACTTACAGGTCCGCGCCGTGATCTTGATGGTCCGGCAAACCTATGTGCGGCTCACGCCGCTTGTCCCAGCCCCTTATTCCCGCGTCGCGTTCACTGACGCCGCCTACAACGGCGGGCTCGGTGGCGTGATGAATGAACGTCGCGCCTGCAGCCTCGTCACCGGCTGCGACCCCAACCAGTGGTTCGGACATGTGGAGCACACATGCACGAAGTCGAGGAAGCCCCTGTACGGCAACAGAAGCGCGTGCGACATCAACCGGCACCATGTGCACGACGTGCTGCGTGTGCGCATGCCGAAGTTCCAATCGTTGTTGTTATGAAGCCCGACCGCGAACAGGCCGATCGTTTCTTCGAGTACATGGCGCTGCACCAGGGCCGCCTGGGCCTGGCCGGGTGGCGCATAGAACGCAGCATGAAGCCGGCGTCCAAGGGCGCGATGGCCGATGTCGAGTTCGACGACGAGGCGCGCATGGCCACGGTTCGGCTCGGCGACTTCGGGCCTGGCGCGATCACGGACGAGGCGCTGTGTCAGACGGCGCTGCACGAGTCACTTCACATTCTTCTGAGGCCGTTGATGGCGTTGGCCACCAGCGATAAGGAAAACACCGATGAGCACATCGGAGGCATCGAGCACGGGATCATCAATGTCCTGGAGCGGTTGTTGTCAGAAAGGAATTGATGCCGTTGAAGTTGATTACGGACCAGGACTTCATTGCCTTGTGGCATGTGTACAAGTCGGCGGCCAAGATTCATGAGGTGACGGGCATCAGCATGCGTGCGGTGCAGCAGCGTCGGCGCAACCTCGAGGTGCGCTATCGCATCAGTCTGACCGGCGAGGACAAGAAGTCGGAGCGGTTCCAGCATTTGCAGACGGCGCATCGGCATGACGCGCGGATGCAGTTGGGCATTGAAACGGGCACGGTGCTGGTGTTCTCGGACGCGCACTTCTGGCCGGGCATTCGCTCCACTGCCTTCCGCGGGCTGATTCACATGATCCGCGCGCTGGAACCGAAGGCAGTGATCTGTGCGGGAGACGCATTCGATGGAGCCGCGATCAGTAGATGGCCCCGGATCGGGTGGGAT